>JGI26382J51730_1000905_pt1 | contig 13707 bp, 15 predicted proteins | sample SaaInlV_165m_DNA_2_FD_51730 | JGI IMG/M metagenome (IMG submission 51730) | reverse complement strand
ACTTTTACAATATTCTCATTTTCTAAATCTTTAAAATCTTTAATTTTTGATGCAAGAGTTCCTATTCTCGACTTACTATTTATCATTTTTCTATTTAAACTAATAATATCTTCAATNTTTATTGCTGGTTCATCACCTTGTAAATTCATTATTAAATCAATACCTTTAAGGTCTATTTTCTTTAATGCTTCATAAATTCTGTCAGTTCCAGTTTTGTGGTCTCTGCTTGTTAAAATAGCATTACCTCCGTTATTTGTGACATCATCGACTATTTCTTGGTCCTCAGTTGCAACAAAAACCTCTCCTAGATTTGCTTCTTGAGCTTTTCTAAATACGTGTGAAATAATTGATAAATCATTTATCTTTAACAAGGGCTTACCTGGCAATCTTGTGGCTGATAATCTAGATGGTATAATGGTTAATGTTTTCATTAATTTTTCAATTTATTATACCCATTAAATAGAAATAGAGGCAAAATTATACATTAAATTTTGGTAATTTTTTAATTTATCATGNTATANGTTNAAAATAATATTTAGAAATATGGATTCGTTTGAATTAAATAAAATTATAGCTGCTGTATTGATGGTTGCTCTTTTAGTAATCGGTATTGGCAAACTATCAAATATTATATTTCACGTAGAAAAACCTAAAACTCCAGGATATGCAGTTGAAGTGGAGCAAGCTACAACTGTGTCATCATCTGTAGAAACGGCTGTGGTAGAAAAAATTGATATAGCTGCGTTAATGGCAATGGGCGATATAGCTGCGGGTAAAAAAATTTTTAAAAAATGTGCTGCTTGTCATTCAATAATAAAAGGTGGTAAAAATAAAATTGGTCCAGCGTTATATAATGTGGTTGAGAGAAAAATTGGAGGAGTTGCTGATTACAAATACTCAAAAGCTTTAGCTACTTATGATAAAAATTGGACTTTTGAGGAATTAAATGGATTTCTTAAAAAACCTGCAAAATATATTAAAGGTACAAAGATGGCTTATGCTGGTCTTAGAAAAGAAAAAGATAGAGCATCAATTATAAAATACTTGAATCAAAATTCAGATAGTCCTGTACCACTACCTTAATTTTCCAAAACAATATAATAGAATGCTTTTTTGGACATGAACTCTGTTCAATGCTTGTTGCCATACATGAGATTTTTTTCCTAAAAAAACTTCATCACTCACTTCAGATCCCCTAGGTAAACAGTGAAGAAAAATACAATCTTTTTTTGCAAAACACATTAATTTTTTATCAATCTTAAATTTTTTAAAATGATCAATTTTTTTCTTTTTATTAACTTTATCATTTAAAGATATAACTTTATCTGAAAAAATCACATCTGCTCCATTAACAGCTTTTTTTGGATCATTATAAATGAATATTTTTTTATTATTTCTCTTTACCCAGTTTCTAACTTCTTTACTAGGTTCAAATTTTTTTGGACATCCTATGCTTAATTTAAAAGAAAATTTAACAGAAGCTGCAATTAAACTATCTAAAACATTATTGGAGTCTCCAATCCAGCAAATGTTTAATTTTGAAATTTTTTTTTTCTTTATCTCTTCAACAGTAAACACATCTGAAAGTACCTGTGTTGGATGTGAGGATGGACTTAAACCATTAATTACTGGGATTGTTAAATGATCTCTAAAATTTTCAACTTTTTCATCACTATCAGTTCTCAACATAAATCCATCACCATAAGTTGAGAGTATTTTTGCAGTATCTGCTATACTTTCTCCTCCTTGACCAAGATGAAGTTCATTTGATCTGAGGGTTAATGTTCCACCACCAAGCTGCTTAATAGCTAGATAAAAGCTAATTCTTGTTCTTGAACTTGCTTTTTCAAACATTTGGATTAGCATTTTACCCTTTAACGGAGCTCCTTTATCAACTTCTAGTGTATTTAATTTTTTTCTTAAATTTTTTCTTTTTTTTGCATCAGCTATAATTTTTTTAAGATCATTAGCTGGAATATCTTTTAAATTTATAAAATGTTTCATTTTATTTTACTTCTGAACAAACTTTTTTAATTATTTTTAAAGCCTGATCAATTTCATTCTTTTTTACATTAAGCGGCGGCAAAACTCTAACAACATTTTCAACGGCTCTAATAGTTAACAATTTATTCTCCATTAATTTTTTAATAAAATTAGCTTGATCAGTATGAAGCTGTATTCCAATCAGTAAACCTCTTCCTCTAATCTCTTTTATAACTCTGGGATATTTTTCTTTAATTTTATTGAGATTTAATAAAAAATATTTTGAAATATTTTTGACATGTTTTAAAAACTTTTTATTAGCAATAATATCCATTACAGAATTACCAACAGCCATAGCCAAAGGATTCCCACCAAAAGTTGAACCATGTGTTCCAGCAGTCATGCCTGCTGCAACTTTTTTATTCATTAACACTGCTCCAATTGGAAATCCACCACCAATCCCTTTTGCAATTGGTACTATATCAGGCTTTACTTTAGATTTTTCAAAAGCAAAAAAATCTCCCGATCTTCCAATTCCACACTGAACCTCATCTAATATTAATAATATATTTTTTTTATTACAAATTTTTCTTAATTCTTTTAAGCACCAATCAGGTATTACTTTTATGCCGCCTTCACCCATAATAGTTTCAACCATTATAGCTGCCGTATTTTTTGTAATCTTTTTTTTTAAAGATTTGTGGTCTCCAAATTCAAAATGATCAAATCCTCCAACTTTTGGTCCAAATCCCTCAGTCATTTTTTTTGATCCACTAGCATAAATTGCAGCTAGGGTTCTGCCATGAAAAGAATTTTTTACACATAAAATTCTATTTTTTTTTGGCTTTCCAATTGAATAAAAATATCTTCTAGCAACTTTTATTGCCGCCTCTGTTGCCTCCGCACCACTATTTTGAAACATAACATAATCAGCAAAAGTTTTTTTAGCTAACTTTTTAGCTAACTTTTCCCCTTCTGGGATTACAAAGGCATTTGAAACGTGCCAAAGTTTTTTAGATTGAGCGTTAATTGTTTTGACTAATTTGGGATGAGTGTGACCTAATGAATTTACAGCTATTCCCTGAACAAAATCTAAATATTTTTTCCCATCAACAGAATATAAGAAGCTACCTTTTCCCCTCTTAAAAGAAATTTTTTTTCTATTATAATTTTTTGTTAAATAGCTCATAATTTTAGGTCAGTTTTTATAAATTTTAATAATTAGATACAAGTTATGATTGAAAATATATGTAAACAAATTTAAGCTTATTTATGTTGATAACTTTGAGATATTGCTTGTTTATTTATATTTTGTATCAGTATATTGTTATTTTTAGAAAACATAATACAACATNTAGATAATGAGCTGGAACGAAGAAAAAGTATCAAAACTAAAAGAACTTTGGGGTAANGGTAATACGGCAAGTCAAATTGCTGAAATTATAGGTGGTATCAGTAGAAATGCAGTAATTGGAAAGGCTCATAGATTAAATTTATCAGCAAAAATTAAAACTAGAACTGCTACTTCAAATCAAAATTTTGAAAATTCTCTCGAAGAAAACAATAATAAAACCAAGAGAGCTAGAAAAAGTAAATTTAAATCTTTAATCATTGAAAAAGATTTTGAGCCAGAAAACCCTAAACAATTAGAAGAGCTTGACGAAAGTTCTTGCAAATGGCCAATAGGTCACCCAGATGAAAAATCGTTTTATTTCTGTGGTAGATCGTCTTTAAAAGATTTTTCTTACTGTAAATTACACCTTCTTTATGCATATCAACCCAAAGGTAAAAAAGAAGAAGTCACAGAAAAAGAAGAAGTTCCAGAATTTATAGAAAAAAAAATACAGTTAGCCTAAATTTTTTTAACTAACTTTATTTTTTAAATCTTCAGAAATATATTTTTCAGTAGAAAACTGGCCACCTTCTCTCCACATATAACAATATTTTTTAACTTCTTGGTCAAAAAATCTAACACTAGGAATTCCAATTTCTGAGTTGGTTTTATATTTGCCAGATGAAATATTGTCATATTTCAGTAGTCTTAATTGATCTCTAGTAAGTAAAGGATTTGGCAATATTTCAAAAAACCTTGCTGAAAATTGAGCTAGCAGTAATGGCAAAGGTATTAATATTCTTTTCTTATTAATTAAATTTAATAATTTTTGTAATAACTCTTTAAAAGATATTATTTCAGGTCCAACACATTCAATTATTTTAGAGTAGATATTTTTTGAAATTACATAATTAATTGTATCTGTTAAATCTGAGCAATGAATTGGTGCAAATTTTGTTTTGCCCTCATGGTAAAGAGGAAAAATTGGCAATCTATTTAGAGTCATAAAATTAGTTGTGAAATTATCATCTACCGAATATACAATTGAAGGTCTTAAAATTGTTGCTAATGGAAAATTCTTTAATACATTAGCCTCTCCCTCCAATTTACTTTTTGCATAGTCTGAGTCTATTGCATCATTTATTCCTAAAGCTGATAAGTGAATAAAATGCTTTAAATTATATTGCTTACAAAGTTTAGATAATAAGGATGGAAAAATAGAGTGAATATTCTTAAATGTGTTCCCCCCTTTCTTTTCAAACAAAATTCCTATTAAGTTGATACAAATATCTGCTTTTTTAAAAAGATTTCTAATTTTATTTTCATCAAAAATATTTGCTTCTACAATATCAATATAACCAGCATTTGCTTGTGTTTTAATAATATAGCTTTTTTGATGAATGTTTCTTGTTACAACGGTAACTATATAATTATTCTTGGTAAGTTTTCTAATTAAGTTTCTACCAATTTGACCACTACCACCAAAAATTAGAACTTTTTTTGCTTTCATAAAATTTCTATTATATATGTTTAAAAATGAGTATTAATATTCAATTGCACAAAAATGATCTACCAGATGATTTTAAATTGGGCAACACTTCATTAGCTGTAGATGGTGAGTTTATGGGTTTAAATGTTAGGCGTGATCCACTTTGTTTAATACAGATATCTTCAGGAAATTCAGATGCTCATATAATCCAATTAGATAGACAAACTTATAATGCCCCTAACTTAATAAAAATATTAAGTGATGAAAATATAAAAAAGATTTTTCACTATGCTAGAGCGGATCTAGCTCATATTAAATATTATTTAAAAACTGATGTCAAAAATGTGGAATGTACAAAAATTCAATCTAAACTTGCAAGAACATTTACCGATTCTCATTCTTTAAAAACTTTAATCAAGGCATTTACAAATATTGATGTCAGTAAACAGTTTCAAACTTCTGATTTTGGAGGAGAGCTAACTTCTGACCAAATGAAATACTGTTCAAACGATGTAATATATCTACACAAAATTCATAACGAACTCAACAAAATACTAGAAAGAGAAAATAGAATGGAGCTTTATCAAGATTGTCTAAAATTTCTAAAAACTAGAGTTGATCTTGATCTTGCTTTATTTAAAGAAGATATCTGGTCACACTAATGATTAAAAAAAAATTTACTAAAGTTGCTAGAGATGTAATTGATCTTGAAATTAAAGGATTACAAAAATTAAAAAAAAATATTGGAAGTTCATTTGATAAAGCTGTAATCGAGATAGCAAAATGCCAATCTAAAGTAATTGTCTGTGGTGTTGGAAAAAGTGGCCTTATAGCATCCAAGATAGCGGCTACACTATCATCAGTTGGAACACCTTCATTTAATTTATCTGCAAGTGATTCTTCTCATGGTGATTTAGGCTCTATCCAAAAAAAAGATGTTTTAATCTTAATAAGCTATTCTGGACAAACTAATGAACTCAAAAATATAATTCAATATGCAAACAGAAATAAAATATTATTAATTGGAATTATGTCAAAAAAAGAATCTATTTTATATAAAGCTTCAGATATAAAATTATTAATTCCACAAGTCAGTGAGTCGGGAGGTATAGTTCCCACATCAAGTACTACTGTTCAGCTTGCTCTTGGTGATGCCTTGGCTATTGCAGCTATGCAATATAAGAAATTTGACAAGTTAGATTTTAAAAAGATTCATCCAGCAGGTAGTTTAGGTGCACAATTAAAAACAGTTGAAGATCTTATGGTTACAGGTAATAAAATCCCATTCGTTCAAGAAAGCCTCAAGATGAAGATAGCACTTCAAATATTAACTAAAAAAAAACTTGGATTTTTAATTGTTCAAAATAAAAATAAAAAAACTACAGGTATTATTACAGATGGTCAAATTAGAAGATTTAGACTAAAGAAAAATGATTTACATTCACTTAAAGTAAAAAATGTTATGACAAAAAATCCAATAAGTGTTGATAAAGATATGTTGGCTGCAAAAGCACTGACTCTAATGAATGCTAAAAAAATTACCTCATTAAGTGTTTATAATAAAAGAAATCAATTTAAAACAATTGGAGTGATACACATTCATAATATTCTTGCCTCTGATATTGTGTAGATGAAAAAAAAAAATCTTACAATTTGTATAACTATATTTATTTCAATAATTTCAATAATTTCATATTATAAATATTCGAAAGAAAAGAATGTTTTAAGAGTAGATAAAGTTGTGTCTGATGATGATTCATATAACTCAAATATTATGGAGAATGTCAGTTATTCATCAAAAGATGCAAAAGGAAATGAGTATATTGTAAACGCATCACAGGGGGAGATAGATTATGACAAACCCAATGTAATCTATCTTACAGATGTTAAAGCTTTTATCAAATTGGCTAATACAAATAATGTAACTATTACTTCAGATTATGGCAGATATAATTCTAACAATTTTGATACAATTTTTTCAAAAAATGTAATAATCAATTATCTAGAAAATAAAATTACAGGTGAGTATCTTGACTTTTCAATGCAAAGAAATTCAATGATTATCTCAAGAAATGTAATTTATACAAATTTAGAAAATATTTTAAAAGCAGATGTTATTGAAATTAATATTACTACAAAAGATACAAAAATTTTTATGTTTCAAGATAACAAAAAAGTAAATATAAAAAGCAAAGATTAAAATGGCAGTCATAAAAAAATTTAGAATTAAATCATTTAAAAAAATAAATTCAGTAATTGAATTTGAAAATATTTCTCTTGCTTATGGAAATAGACTAATTTTAGATAATATAAATTTTAAGATCAATGAAGGACAAGTTTTTGGGATGCTTGGACCAAATGGTGTTGGCAAATCAACAATTTTTAACCTTATAACAGGATTAATTAGTCCTAAAGGTGGAAAAATTAAAATTAACGGAGAAGATGTAACTCAATACCCAATTTATTTAAGAAGTAAAAAATTTAGAGTTGGCTATGTTCCGCAATATGGAGGTTTTTTTAATGAACTTACACTTCATGACAACCTAAAAGCAATAAGTGAGATTGTAATTGAGAATAAAAATTTTAGACATGATAAAATAAATTATTTAATTTCAAAGTTTGAGCTTGATAATTTAAAAGACATAAAAGCAAAATTTTTATCTGGAGGCCAAAAGAAAAAGTTGGTGATTGCTTTATCGCTTCTAAGCGAACCAAAAGTATTACTATTAGATGAATGTTTTGCGGCACTTGATGTTTTAACAATTAAAATGTTACAAGAAACTATTGTTAACTTACAACAAGAAAACACTATAACAATCTGCATCTGCGATCACCAAGCTCGAGACCTACTTGCCTGTGTTGATGTTGCAATGATTTTAAATAACGGAAAAGTTATAGCTCAAGATACACCATCAAAACTAGTAAACGATATTAATGCTAAGAATGCCTATTTTGGAGAGAGTTTTAGTTTTAAATAAGTGTCAATGCCTAACTCAATAGTAATAAAAAAAAAATTAAAAAACTTTAATAAAAAAATTATTGTAAGCGGTGATAAAAGCATCAGTATTAGATGGGTTTTGCTTGCATCACTAGCAAATGGAAATTCTAAAGCTCAAAACTTGTTAATTTCAGAGGATGTCAAAGCTGCAATCAAAACAGTTAGAAAATTAGGAATTAAAGTTATCCTAAACAGTAAATTCTGTAAAATTTATGGAAAAGGCATAGATGGCTTTAAATATAAAAAAAACTTAACCCTTAATGTGAAAATTCAGGAACATTAGGAAGACTTATCCTGGGACTTTTAATTAATACTACAAAACCAATAAAACTTATTGGTGACAAAAGTTTATCTACAAGAGATTTTAAAAGAATTTCAGATCCTTTAAGTAAATTTGGAGGAATTTTTAAACTAAAAAATAAAAAAAATTTACCTTTAACAATCTATGGTTCAAAGAATTTGAAACCAATATCATACTCAGAAAATAAAGGCTCAGCACAATGTAAAAGTGCTGTAATTTTTGCTGGTATGAGAACAAATGGTACCACTTTGATAAAAGCAAAAAAATCAAGAAATCATACCGAATTAATGTGTAAATATCTCAAACTTCCTGTGACAGTAGAAAATAAAAAAAATCATGACCTAATCAAAGTAAAAAAAGTAAAAGAAATAAAACCATTTGATTATAAAATTCCATCAGATATCAGTTCAAGTGCTTTTTTTATTATTTTAACCACATTGTCTAAAAATTCTAAATTACTTATAAAAGATGTAAATATTAACCCTTCAAGAATAGGGGTTATTTCTATTTTGAAAAAGATGGGTGCAAATATTATTTTTCAAAATCAACGAACCTATAAAGGAGAAAAATTAGCTGATATTAAAATTGAAGGTAGCAAAAAGCTAAAAGCAATTAATTGTCCTACAAATCTTAATAGTGGAGCTATAGATGAATTTTTAATTATTTTTTTAGTTGCAGCCAAAGCTAAAGGAATTTCTTATTTTAAAGATTTGGCTGAATTAAATCAAAAAGAAAGTCCAAGACTTAAATGGGGTGCAAAAATTCTCAACATGATGGGTGTGAAAAATATTGTAACTAATGGTTCTATAAAAATTTATGGAAACCCAAATTTAGAAATTAAGAAAAAAATAATTATCAAAAATTACTTAAAAGATCACAGAGTATTTATGACTTCTGTAATAGCAAGTCTTTCATTTGGAGGTGAATGGCATATTTATGATAAAGATTCTATTAAGACATCATTTCCTAATTTTCTTAAAATTATAGATGAATTAAAAAATTAATGATTAAAAGAAAAAATATTTTAAAAATAGCAATTGACTCACCGGCTGCGGCTGGAGCTGGCACATTAGCAAAAGCTATCTCAAAACAGTATGATTTATTTTACCTAGATACTGGAAAAATTTATAGAATGATTGCTTATTTAAAATTAAAATTTCCAAAAAAATTTAATCAAAATTTTATAAAATTAAAAATTAAATCTTTGAAAGTTAAAGACTTAGCTAATAAAGCTTTGTTATCAGATGAAGTGGGTACAGAAGCATCCATTATATCAAAGGTAAAAAGCACAAGAATGCTTGTTCACTCTTTTCAGTTAAATTTTGCATATAATCCTCCTAAAAAATATAAAGGATCCTGCTTAGATGGCAGGGACATCACTTACAATATTATACCTGATGCTGAATTTAAGTTTTTTATTACTGCAAATGTAAAAACAAGGGCATTAAGAAGATATAAAGAGCTAAAAAAGTTAAAAAAAAAAATTTCTTATGAAGAAGTCCTTAAAAGTATCAAAAAACGGGATAAAAGTGACTATAATAGAAAAATCTCACCTCTAAAGAAAACAAAAGATTCGGTATTGATAAACACCACAAATTTATCTAAAAGAGCGTGTTTTTTAAAAATAAAAAAAATTATAGACGGGAAAATTAATATTTAATGGAAATTTACAAAGACTTATCAAGCACAGCATCTCAAGAATTCGAAAAACTACTTAACAGCCAACTTTCAAAAGTACAAATTGAAGAAGGTAAAATCATAGAAGGTAAAATTAACAAAATTACTGAAAAATTTGTTTTCCTATTTGTTGAAGGTTTAAAAAGTGAACCTGTATTAGATATTAACGAACTTAAAAGTATGGGTCTTGCTGATAAGATTAAAGTTGGTGAAACAATTAAAGTTTTGTTAGAAAAAATTGAGGACAAACACGGTGAAGTTTTAGTTTCTGCTAGTAAAGCCCAAAAGATAGCTGGATGGGATAAGCTGGTTGCAGCTTATGAAAATAATGAGCCAATCATGGGTAAAATTACCTCCAAATGTAAAGGCGGATGTATCGTTGAACACATAGATACTGGCTCGCTAATGTTTTTACCAGGATCACAAATTTCAGATAAACCATTAAAAGATATTAGTCACTTAATGAACGAACCTCAAAAATTTGCATTAATTAAGTTAGATAAAATTAGAGGTAATGCTTGTGTTTCAAGAAGAGAAATTATTTCCTCCTTCAAAAAAGAGGACAAAGCTAAAATTATAGAGAAATATAATGTTGGAGATATTATCAAAGGTGCTGAAGTAAAAGGCTACAGTTCTTTTGGATGTTTCTTTAACGTTAATGGTGAGCTAGATGTTTTGGTTCACTTACAGGAAATTTCTTATTCTAGAGTAAATCATCCTGATGAAGTTTTCAATATTGGTGAAAAACATGATTTAAAAGTAATCACAGTTGATAAAGAAAAACTACAGGTTGGATGTTCAGTAAAACAATTATCACCTGACCCTTTTGAGCATATTGAAAATTATGAATTAAATAAAATCTATAAAGTAAAAGTAGTTAAATTGATGGATTTTGGAGCATTCTGTGAACTAGAACCAGGTCTTACAACTTTGCTTCATTCAAGTGAACTTAGCTGGACTAAAAAAAATATTTCAGCAAAAAAAATGTTTAAAGTTGGTGATGAGATCGATTGTATAATCACAGAAATTGATAAAGAAAAAAGACGTGTTGCAATTTCACATAGATTAACTCAAGATAATCCGTTTGAAACATTTGAAACAAAATTTCCTGTTGGAACAATTGTTGAAGGTGAAGTAGTTAATAAAAATGAATACTCATTATTTGTTAAAGTAGAAGACTTAGATGTGGATGCTTTTTTACACTGTAATGATTTAACTTACCTAAACAATGGTGAAGAAGAATTAGAAAAATACAAAAAAGGTGACAAAATTAAAGTTAAAGTTCTTGAAATTAAAGCATCTGAACAAAAAATTAGAGTTGGTTTAAGACAAACTCAAGCAGATCCTTTTGATTGGTTTAATGATAAATCTAAAAATCAAACTATTACTGTCAAAGTTATTTCTACTGACAATAAAGGTTTAACTGTTAGACCTGAGGGATGCGAAATGGATTTTCAAATTAAAAAGTCAGCAATAGCAATTAACGCAGCTGACGCTAGACCAAGCAGATGGACAGGTGGTGAAAAACTTGATTGTGCGATAGCGGATATGGATCTAGATAAGAGAAAAATTACATTAAGTATTAAATTATTAGAAGAAATTGAGAAAAAAGAAGCTTTAGATAAATACGGATCTGAAGGTTCTGGTAAAAACTTACCTTTCTCATCACTTTCTGAAGATTTAAGGAAAAAAGAAGAAGATAAAGAGTAAACAGAAGATTTAAATTGGCTATTGTAAAATCAAAGCTTTTAAAACAACTCTCAGATAATTATCCAAATTTTCTAAAGAAAGACCTCGAAAAATTTACTAATATTATCCTTGGTGAAATCAAACAAGCTCTTAAAAGAGGAGACCGAGTAGAGCTTAGGGGTTTTGGCGTATTTTCAACAAATATTCAAAAAGCAAGAATATCAAGAAACCCTAAAACAGGCGAAAAAGTTAACACGCCAGAAAAAAAAACAATTCACTTTAAAATGTCAAAAGACTTGTTTAAAAAATTAAACAATGAAACATAAAAACATTTTTGTTGCTTGCGATACCTCTAATTTAAGTGAAATAAAAAAAATAATAAAACAAACACAAACAACTAAACTTAAAATTGTTCCAAAATTTGGGCTTCAGTTTTTTTATTCTAAAAATGGAAGAAAATTTTTAGAAAATTTTAAGAAAGACTTTTGGTTAGATCTGAAGATCAATGATATTCCACAAACAGCACTATCCGCAATAGATAGTTTAAAAGATTTAAAAAGATGCAAATATATAACTGTCCATGCAAATGGTGGTCTTGAAATGCTTAAAGCTATTAAGAAAAAAACTAAAACAATTAATAAAGATATAAAAGTTTTAGGAGTAACAATTCTAACAAGTCTTAATAATAAATCTCTTAAAGAAATAGGTCACACAAAATCGGTAGATCAATTAGTCTTAAAACAAGCTAGTCTTATAAAAAAATCTGGTTGTGATGGTATAGTTTGCTCTGCACAAGAAGCTAAAATGGTTAGAAAAAAATTTAAAAAATTATTTATTGTCACTCCTGGAATAAGATTGCCCGGAGATAGTGCTAACGATCAATCAAGAGTAATGACTCCTAATGATGCTTTTAAAAATAAAGTATCCGGCATTGTAATGGGAAGATCATTAATTAAAGGAAATATCAAAAATAATATTCAAAGATTAATTGATCACTTAAATAAATGATCAATGGGTCTAAAATCTGTGGGATCTCAGATCTCAATACTCTTGATTTTATAATCAATCATCCCTACCCACCCCAATATATTGGTTTTATTTGTAATTATAAAAGAAGCTCAAGATATGTTGAGGTTGAAAAATTAAATGAACTGTTAACTTTAGATAAAAAGAAATCTAATTTTGTAGCAGTTCTTGTAAAACCTGATGAAGATATTTTAGAAAAAATTAAACACCTTCCTTTCGATTATTATCAAATTTATGACTGTACGCCTGAAGAAATAAAAGAAATTAAGCAAAAGTATAATAAAAAAATTATTACTGCTTTAACTATAAAAGATGAAACAGATGTTGAAAAATATCAATTATTTTCTGAGGTAACTGACATTTATTTGTTTGATAGTAAGGGTTATGAAAAAAGTATGGCTTTTGATCACTCACTTATTAAAAAAATAAAGATTACCAAACCACTAATGATAGCAGGAAATATTCAGGTGAATGATAATCTTGAAAATTATAAAAAAATAGCAGATATTATAGATATATCTGGGGGTCTTGAGACTTCTGGGGTAAAAGATAAATCCAAAATAGATATATTTTTAAATAAAGTTAAACAGATAAAAAATGAAACTTAAAAAAGGAATTGCTTTAATTGATCAGCACGATCAACACGGATTTTGGGGTGGTAAATTTGGAGGAAGCTTTATTCCTGAGACTTTAAAAAAACCTGTAGAAGATTTAACAAACGAATTTAAAAAATTAAGAAAAGATAAAAAATTCCTTAAGAAAAGAGATTTTTATTTTAAAAACTATATTGGAACCCCTACTTCATTTGTAAAACTCGATAATCTAACAAATCATTTAGGAGGTGCTCAAATTTGGGCAAAAGTTGTTTCAGAGGCGAATGGAGGTGCGCACAAGATATATAACGCAACTGTCCATGCTTTAATTTGTAAAGCAATGGGCAAGAAATATATTGTTGGAGATACAGGAGCTGGTTATGCAGGGAAAATGCTCAGTATGGCTGCTAAAAAATTTGGTCTTAAATGTAAAATATTCATGGGGGCAAAGGATATTAAAAGACAAAAGCCTAACTGTGATGCAATGAAAAAAAATGGAGCTGAAATAGTTCCAGTTTATTCAGGTAGTCAAACACTAGTTGATGCTGTTAGTGAATGTATGAGATATTGGGTCTCAAATTGTGACAACACTCATATGTGTGTTGGAAGTACTGTTGG
>JGI26382J51730_1000894_pt1 | contig 13825 bp, 13 predicted proteins | sample SaaInlV_165m_DNA_2_FD_51730 | JGI IMG/M metagenome (IMG submission 51730) | reverse complement strand
TGTACCGGACTATGATTATAGTTACGGGCAAAATCCCATTTTGGCTGATTGCTCCTGTTGACTGTGATGACAATCGTTATACTGAATTAATGGGGATGATTCAAAATAATGAAACTCTTCTCAAACGCGAAGAGTACATCGACATGGGAAACGTTGATGACATTTCAGACGGTGAATTTTTTGGTGCCTCTATCTGGGCACTCATTAAATCATTCAAGTCTCCTTTCAAAACCTTGATGAAAATGGGGGTTTTGGAAGACTACATGTTCACAGAAACCAAATCGAACCTGCTATGCCACCAAGTAAAACAAAGAATTTTTGACGGAACTCCTTATGAGAAAATAGACCCTTACCTTCTGATGTTCACACGCGTACAAAAATTTTTTTCAGACACAAAAAATGACCCTGAGGTGGATGCCTTACGCGCAGCATTTTATCTTAAGGTGGGCACGCAAGTTTCAGGGGAAGAGCTAGAACACGGCTCAGAACATTGGAAAAAAATCACCTTAATAAAAATGCTTAAAGATTGGGGTTGGGATGGATCTAAGGTCGACCACATAAATAAATACTACATTGACTGGCAGATGAATCAAAAGGTTGAACTGGGTGATCGAATCAACAAAATTCTCATGAGCTCGTACAAAAATATTTCTGAGAAAAATAGCAAGCTAGACGCAAGTGAAACTTTAATTACGGAAAAAGATACAAATCTACTTGGTCGAAANCTATTTAGTGCTTATCGAACTGCACCCAATAAAGTTGAAAATATTGGAGCCCTTGTTGATGGCAAAACAAACGAGCAATATCTAACATTTCTTCACGAAAAACCAAAATCTAAAGAAGAAAGTGGCGCCTGGCATCTCATTCGAGGTAAAGCNCCAGCCCATATTGATCAAGTGGACCCAGACTTTATAATCAAAAAAACNACCTTATTGCCATCTCTAATAGCCTTTGCGGCAAACAACAGTCTNTACAAAAAAAAAGTNGAAAAATACGACGATGAAAACACAGAGGTCTTGCTTCAGGCGGAGGGAGGATCAATAAGGAGTAAAGATTTNTTCCATCTACTTGATCAAATTTCTTCATTTATTGCCTCAGTAAATATAGCGGCAATTTCAAATGACGATCTACTAGCGGACGCACAAATCAAACAACTTTTTATGATCGTGGATTTTGGAAATCCTCCACCTATGCTAGTTACCACTGGCGATATAAAAGCGTGTAAAAACTCTAAAGAACTAAATGAGTTTCTTAATAACNGGCTGGAGAGAATCCAGAGTATCTCAACGATATATATCACCACATGGGGAGAACTGTTCTGCAAAACATATTCAGGNCTTAATTGCATGGATCGNACACTTTCTGAATTAAGCCCTCAATTGACCCCTGAACGCGTGGAAGCACCCAATTTTCTAAAGTATTACATCCCTTGCGACCGNAGAGAAGTNATTCAGATACCGTGGTTGGATGGTTATGTATTGCGTTCACTGAAAATNAGGTCAAAGTCAACCTCTGACAAACCTTCTACTTGAATAATTAATTTATGGCTACAGCAGCAAAAGCATCTCAAGACATTGACTTTGGAAGTGATTCCGAAGGAGACTCCGGTCTTGACACAGGAACTTTACTTGGTGTGATTGGAGGAGTTGGACTCATTGTAATCGCTGTCATCCGCGGTGGTGATTCAGATATATTCATGAATCTGAATGCAGTATTGATCGTGGCGGGAGGAATGGTCTCAACGTGCTTCATTGCTTTCCAATCCAGTAAAATTCTTGAAATGGTTCCGGTANTTATTAACGCATTCAGGCCGGATGTTAATAAACCAGTAGATTACATAGACCAGATTATGTCTCTCGCGTCAAAATATCGTTCTGGCGGAATGAAAGTTCTAGAAAATGCAGAAGCAAAAGTGGAAAACCGTTTTTTGAAAAATGGTATCGCTATGATTGTCGATGGTTATAATGGAAGGGAGATTTATGCAGTTCTCGATCATGAAATCAACTCGCTCGTAGAACGACACAATGCCGGACAAAAAATTTTACGTTTTGCAGGTGTTCAGGCACCCGTATTCGGGATGGCTGGAACGCTCATTGGTCTCATTCAAATGCTCATGCATATTGANAACCCATCAACCATTGGACCGGCACTAGCTACCGCGTTGATCACAACATTCTACGGTCTGATTCTTGCTAATCTCCTTGTAACCCCTATTACCGCAAAACTAGCCTTGCGTACTGAAAGTGAAGTAACACTAATTAAAACCATTCGTATTGGTATTATGGGGATTTTTGAGAAATCAAATCCCGCAAAAATACAAAAAAACATGAATGCACTTTTAGCGCCTGAGGAAAGAAAAGATTAACCATGTCCAATGTTGACGAAGTCACATCTCTTTTAGCAAAAGAATCCAAGCAAGATGGAGTCGACTTCACTGAATACGATCTTAACGGTGCCAACATTAATGGTGCGAGTTTTATCTACGCAACTTTTGATAAAGCAAAATTAGAAAACACTGAACTCACTGGCATCAATTTTTCCCAGGCTTCCCTTGAAGGAAGTTCATTAAAAAACTCTACACTTACAGATATTGATTTCACTGGAGCAAAATTAGCTGGGGTTAATTTTGAAGAAACGGTCTTTGTGAACTGTAACTTTAAAAACGTCACCGCAGAAAATTGTGAACTCTCAAGTGCCAATTTTAAAAATTGTAAGTTGAGAGGTTCCAATCTAAATCATTCCAATTTTTATTCAGCTATCTTCGAGGAGTGCGACCTTTCATTTTCAAGACTTATGTATACCTATATGAAACAGGTCGAAATAAACAAATCAACAATGAAAGGTGCTAATGCAAGAGGATCGGACCTAAGCTTTTCCAAGATCAATGAAACGGACTTATCAGGAGCAATCTTGAAATATTCAGACCTAAGTTCCTGCACATTTAAAGGAGTAAAATTAAGCAATGCCAACTTAATTGGAGTGGACTTCAAGGATGCTTTTTGTTCTGGAATCCAAATCGATGAAGCTAACTTCGAAGGGGCCGACCTTACCTACGCCAACCTGGAAGGATCTAACCTTCAAAACTCATTTTTTCTTGAGGCTAACTTACACGGCACCAATTTCACCAACGCGAACTTAGCTGATGCCTATCTAGTAGACGCAAATATTGCAAAGGCCATTACAAAGGGTGCTAACTTAGAGAACACAATACTTGAATAGCTACATTTAAATTCTCCCTCTTCTTTGACATTAACAACACACCTTTTATTTTAACCAATCACTCAAGTTTAAACTAACACTGATACTGTAATTTTATTTGGGTGTTATTAATTGTTTTACACATCGAAAGCCAACGTTTACAAAATAGTCATTAGGGTCGGCTTCCGTTCTAGAAAAAGCGTAACGGAAAGCCTCCAAAAAATAGTGCCCAGACTTTTGAAAGGCATTTCCGCGTAACACCTTCAGTGTTTTTCCGTATCGCGGATTTTTATAAGTACTACCCGGATAAGCTTGATACCAGTCCATTGTCCACTCCATAACATTACCACCCAAGTCATACACTTTATATGGGCTAATATCGGCAGGATACATACCCACCTCAACCAGACTTCTTGCCCCATCAATACCCATATTAGACTTTCCTTTTTCGTAATCATCCCCCCAGGGGTATATACGGCCATCTACTCCCCGAGCAGCTTTTTCCCACTGCGCTTCTGTTGGTAATGATTTTTGCGCCCAAAGCGCGTAGGTCAATGCCTCTCTCCAGGTAACGTGAGTGACTGGATAGCGGTCTTTACCTTCAGCATAGGACCCATTCTTCCAATGTCCGGGCAATTCATCATAACCGGATGAATCAAGAAATTTTTTATATTCTTCGTTGGTTACTTCATATTTATCGATATAATAAGCATCAAGAAATATTTTTCTAGTGGGNTGTTGGTCTAAAAAAAGTGGTTTGACTGCCCCTATTTTAAGGTGGGTTTTATCATTGTCTGTTTTATTTGTCCCCATAATAAAATCACCTGCCGGGACAAGAACCATCTCTTTTTCATCAATTNGAGAAATTTTTTCTATTGGGAGAGTAGAGTTATTTATTTCCCGNTNAAAAGAATCACCGCAAGCAGAAACAATTAATGTAACAAAGTAAAAAATCATAAAACCAAACTTCGTNCCACGACTTAAAGCCAAGTCACAATGATAAAACTTAAGAATGTTGTGTTTATTCAGTTCACATATCTTCAAAAACACCACCCCCTTAGGATCATCTCACATACCTGTTTCCTATTTATTTTCACNGTCTTATTTCCTGCCGTAGGAATCTCATTTGATAAACCACTAGCCAANTATTCAAAAGGTGAAAGTTTTCCTCACATCTTGAAGTCAGACAACTTCTCATTAAACGCTAGAAATGTAAAGGTGCTAAAGTCACAAGGAGATACCCTCTGGATGGGCACATCTATGGGAGTCATAAAATACGATACAACCTCACTAAATAATTATACCGTCTACGATAATCGCAACACTCTTTTAAGCAATGGAATCTTTAGCATCTCTATAGCTCCAAATGACCAAGTATGGTTCGGGACTTATGGAGGCGGACTCAGCACTTTAGACTCTGAGAAATGGACAAACATTAANACGCCTCAGGGACTCAACGATGCCTTTGTTTATGATCTAAAGTTCACCAGTGCTAGCATGTGGGTGGCTACTTGGAGCGGCGTTAATCGAGTACAAGGTGATCCACTAATCCACGATTCTTGGTCTAGTTTTACAGTAAAAAATACCGATGGTGGATTAATAGATAACTGGGTTTATGCTATCGAAATTGGTGAGAATAACAATATTTGGTTTGGTACAGAAGGTGGACTTTCACTTTTTAATGGGAAACAATGGAAAAATTGGAACCACAAAAATGGTCTAGGCGCATCTTATAAGATAGTCAAGCATGACAACCTAATGGCCACTGATTCATTCAAGGGGTCTCACCACAACAATCAAGTTATCAACCTACCTAACACTGAGAATATATCATATCGACCTAACTACATAGTCTCTATGCATTTAGACCAATCCAATCGACTATGGATTGGAACATGGGGAGGAGGTCTNAGTATGTTTGATCCAAAAACTCAAATTTTTCGAAACTATACAGTAAAAAGCGGGCTACCAGGAAACTACATNCTAGCGATTCACGAAGGACCCGATGGTAATTTATGGATTGGATCTAACAAGGGTTTATCCAAATTTNATGGCACCACTTTTATAAACTACTCACAAACTAATGGGCTNATTTCTGATTATGTATTCAGCATCGAAATTGACAATAACAGTTTTCTTTGGGTCGGAGGACACCACGGAATGACAAGGCTAAAAATAGATGTGAAATCAGGAGACTTATCTAGACTCGACTTTAAGTAAATAAATACTAACAACTTGACAAATTACTAGTCATCATCTTCATCATCTTCATCGTCGGACATTGCGTCATCAACATCTTTTTGTTCAGCTGCATCCATCAATTCTTTAATTTGCTCATAGCCACTAGCTAAACGTTGGACATTAATTAAAAGGTTAATAAGCTCTGCGTCTTTACACTCTCTTATTCCAGCAACAAGAGGCCCGCGTTCATCTTCTTCATACTTCTCATCCCACTTTTCAAAATTAGATAGAATNTTNTTTTTACAATGAATTAAATCATAAAAAAAACTTTGAATTTCGATNTTTGGCATAACTATTCCTGAGAATAAAATTAAATAAATTATCACTTTACCAACAAGTAATTTATGGGCAACACACTTTCNTCATCTATAGGAACCCTCATNAAAGAAAATAATAATACACGTTTTTATTTTCTCTAATCTACTTATTTTTTCGATTTAATTATATTTTTATATCGCTATAATCACATCTCATTAAAATTTAGAAAAGTAGTTTTATGGATGAAATAGCATACAGGGGAGTGGCTTTTACTGGATTTTTTATAATTTCCTTTATCGCCTGGGTAACAGGAAATAAAGACCGATTAAATAAAAAAACCATTGCTGGTAGTATTTTTTTGGCTTGGTCTATTGGTGGAATGACCTTTTGGCTCCCTTGGACCCGAAAGGCCCTGGAGTGGATAAACACCACCCTCATGTCTGTATTGCAAGCATCACAGAAAGGGTCAGTTTTTTTATTTGGACCATTAGCTATTGGCCCCGGTGAATTCTTATCCGACGGAACACAATCAATAGGATTTGTACTTGCGTTGCAAGTCTTACCTTCAGTAATCTTTTTTTCTGCAATCATAAGCTTATTATATTATCTAAACATCATCCAAACATGTGTCAATGGATTCGCAAAATTTTTTCACAAATCGATGGCACTCTCCGGAGCCGAATCATTTTCAGCCGCTGCCAGTATTTTTTTTGGCATCGAGTCTTCCCTTACTATACGTAATTACCTTGATCGAATGTCACAGTCTGAACTTCTTACTTTAATTACCTGCATGATGGCAACTGTAGCATCAACTGTAATGGCAGTTTATGTAGTAGCTTTAAGAGAAATTTTCCCTCAAATTGCGGGTCATCTAATTTCTGCTTCAATAATTTCTATACCTTGCGCTGTGTTAATCAGCAAATTATCTATTCCAGAAAAAGAGTCTCCCATAACACCCGGACCTGTTTCAAACGATTTAAAAGAGGAAGCCTTTTCAAACAATTCAATAGATATAAACACCCAAAAACCTACAAATGTGATCGTTGTTTTAATGGAGGGTGGTGCGCTAGGAGTTAAACTTGCTATTTCTATAGCAACATTACTTATAATTGTACTAGGGCTTCAAGAAGTGGTAGACCTAATTCTAAAACTTATGCCAAAAATATATGAGCAACCCATCTCTATTAATCGTATTTTTGGGTGGCTTGTTTGGCCCTTCACTTTATTGATTGGTTTAAAGCCAGAGGAGTGGGAAATGGGTTCTCAGATTTTAGGATCACGTTTTGTTGAAACAGAAGTATCAGCTTATTTTCAACTCGCTAGTGTTCAGTCAGTTCAGACTCAAGCTTTTTCTTTGCGGTCATTTACAGCTTTAACTTATTCTTTGTGTGGTTTTGTGCACTTCGCAAGTTTAGGAATTTTTGTGGGAGGGTTAACGGCTATTGTTCCATCAAGAGCCAAAGAAATATCAATACTTGGAATACGTGGCCTGTGGACAGCATTTTTAGCTACGCTACTAACCGGCTGTATAGCAGGAGCACTAGCATAAAACACAAATTTATAAATATAGCTCACAATATATGTTCTCGTACTAAAAAACCTGATAACATAATGAAAATATTTTAGAAAAAAATATCCTAATAAATATAATTATGAGCCAACAAGAGCGCTTTATTGATAATGACGATGACACGCTAACCGACACTCGCTACAATGTGATGTGGTTAAAAAAAGATAGCTATCAGACAAAAGGTAAGTGGTGTTCCTGGAAAGGTGCCAATAAATTTGTAGAAAAACTTAATGAGGAGAAATTTGCTGGGTATGATGACTGGCGCCTTCCAAAAAAAACAGAGGCACGAAATTTATATGAGCATGAAAGTAAAAATACGGACTTCAGTGGAGATATAGTACATATTGACTTAAAATTTCCTGAAGGTTGCGGCTTCACATATTGGTGCAATGAAGAATCGGGCATCAATGCCATGGTTTATAATTTTTATAGCGATCGAGCCTATTTAGTACGACGAAAAACAAAAGATGAAAGTTTTATGTCATGTAGGCCTGTTCGTTCATCAGGCCCAGAAGTTAAAAAATTTGGTAGAATTTCTGAAACCGGAAGAAGTCGCAGAGAGTAATAAAATTAATAGCCTCTTGCTCCCCTCTAACAACTTTTTATAACCACCATACATTTCTAATTTAGATCTCCAATGACCGTAAACCGATCCACTTTTGCTGAAATAAACCTCGATTCGTTTCGACATAACCTTCATTCTATCAAATCCCTAATAGGACCTAATGTCGGAACCATGGCAATTATCAAAGCAGACGCATATGGCCATGGAGCAGTTCAGTGCGCGCGCACTGCTATCAAAGAACAGGTAGATTATATAGGGGTGGGAATCATCCAGGAAGGAATTCAACTACGCGAAAACGGCATCACCTCCCCTATTCTTATTCTCGGAGGTATTTATCCAAATGAAATTGAAGATCTTATCAAGTACAACCTTTCAACAAGTCTTTCCAGCTCAGTTATTGCAAGTGCTATTTCAAAAAAAGCAGCGCAGGTGAATAAAAGTGTTGGCGTTCATATAAAAATTGATACTGGTATGGGACGGCTAGGGGTTCAACCCGAAGCTTTTTTAAGTCTACTTAATAGTGTCATAAGTTATAAAAACCTAAAAATAGAAGGGGTTTTCACCCATTTATCAAGCGCAGATGAAGAAGATCCCGAAACTACACACCATCAAATATCTATTTTTTCAAATGTATTAAAAAAATTACATACCACAAATTTTTATAAAATGATTAGCAAGAACGACCGGATCCTTTTTCATAGTGCTAATACAGCAGGGCTCTTGCGATTTTCTGAAGGAAGGTTTGATTTAGTTCGACCCGGCATCAGCCTGTTTGGTTCTTTCCCATCCGCTACTACAGCTTCAGCATTTGATGTATTAGCAAAAGAAAACAAAATCACCCAACTGCGCCCTGTCATGAACTGGAAAACAAAAATCATCCAAATTCAAACATTACGCAAGGGGGTTCCCGTAAGCTATGGAGGTCGTTATGTAACCAAAAGTGAGGGCGACTCGTATTGCAACTATTCCCGTTGGGTACGCTGATGGATTAAGCCGGCGNCTTTCAAATAACATGGAACTTCTTGTAAAAGAAACACGAGTAAAACAGGTTGGAACAATCTGTATGGATATGTGCCTGATTGATATAACCAACCTTCCCGATGTAACAATGGGTGAAGAAGTTGTCATCTTTGGAAGTCAAGGAAAGGGTCACATCAAAGTAGAAGAATTAGCTACAAGAGCGGGCACAATTCCCTATGAAATTCTTTGTGGAATCGGCAAACGCGTTCCAAGAATCTATATTTCATAACCTCAAACCTATTATTTGTCTAGTGAAGGTAAATCCACCAGAGATTTTAAATTATTTTTTTTGCAGTAGTCCATAAGACCATCAATGATTTTCATAGTAATAGATGGATCTATATAATTAGCAGTCCCAATTTGAACCGCACTCGCCCCTGCCATAAGAAATTCTAAGGCATCCTCTACTGAGGAAATCCCTCCAATCCCTATAACGGGAATTTTTACAGCACGGGCGGTCGCGTGAACCATAGCTAGCGCTATAGGTTTAATAGCAGGGCCTGAAAGCCCTCCAGTTACATTTGCAAGCCATGGCTTCCCTGACTCAACATCAACTTTTAAGCCTACAAAAGTATTGATCAGAGACAAGGCATCTGCCCCGCCTTCCTCTGCGGCCAAAGCTAATTCAGTTATATCTGTTACGTTGGGCGAAAGCTTTATGATTAAAAACTTATCAGTAACGTTTCGCACTGACTCTACAGCATGCTTAAGTGTTACCGGATCGGAACTCAACCGCGTTCCACCTTTGTCTACATTTGGGCAGGAAACATTCATCTCAAGTGCATCTATCCTACTCACCTCAGACAACGCACTAGCCAGTTCCACATATTCCTCTACCGTATCGCCAAAAAAATTAACTATCAGCCGNGTTTGAAATTTTTCCAATACTGGTATTTTTTCATTTATAAATCTATCTAAACCAATATTCTCAAGTCCTATAGCATTCAACATACCCGAAGCGGTTTCTATCATCCGAGGGAAACGATTACCCATTTTAGGTTTCATAGACAATCCTTTAGTACAAAACCCACCCAACTTATTTAGATCCACAAAAGTATCAAATTCGATTCCATANCCAAAAGTACCTGACGCCGCAATAACCGGATTGGCAAAATGCATAGGACCCAATCGTACCGATAAATCAATATTGCTATTTTTATTCATTTTCAACGTCTAATTTAATTGAAAAAAAACCGTAAAAACTATTGATATATAAGGGGAAATCGTTGATCATGATGGTAATGGGATCTGCAGTCATCAGATATTTATATACTCTATTTAAGGATATCCTAACACCATGCTTTACCGTTGTCCTGATAAAACTAACCGTGGATAAGGCCACCCTTTAAATACTTTAAATCTAAAAAAACAGCCCATGCTTGAAATTCAAGAAGACAAAAGCATTAAAAAGTTAGATCCACAGACTCAAGAAATTAATGTCGGTTGGCAGAAATACAATAAACGACTAAACAACCTTTCGGATGGTGCCGAATTTAAAACCGTATGGGACATTAAGAAAAGAGTAAGGACAAAAAACTCCAAGCTAGCTATTATTTCTGTTATAGGCATTATACTTATTGCTCTGATAGCTATTCAAAACAAACAGTATTTTAATTCACCTGTCTCTAGTATAAGCAAAAAAGTATCCGAAACTCCTAAGGATAAGTTCCCACTAAAACCTTCTCAAGATAAAACGGAGTCCACGGATCTTCAAGCAACAACTATCAAAAATAAAAAAACCGTATCAGGTCAAATCATAAAATCGAGAGATGATAAAACCAATCGCTTAACAAAAAAACAATCTATTGCAGATCAATCTGTATTTGAAAAAAAATCAACATCAACNCAAAGAAAAGAATTTTTCATTCAAATAGGCGCGTTTTTTTTGAAGGGTAACGCGACAAAACTTGTAAAAAAACTAAAGTCTACAGGATCAAATGCAGAAATACACATTCGAAACGTTAAATCAACTCAACATCAAGTGACGACAGGAAACTACACCCAAAAAGATCACGCCGCTTCAAGCTCTATCAAAATTAAAGCCCTCGGTTATAACCCAACCATTAAAAAAAATGGCCACGCATACATCCTGGAGCTAGGACTATTTACAAAAAAGAAAGACGCGACCATCTTTGCCAAGAAACTAACAAATAATGGCCTCAACCCAAATCAAAAAATAGTTACAATAAATCAAAAGGTCTATATCGTTCGCACTAAAGGTATTGCAACAGAAAGCAAAGCACGACAAACAAGAAAAAATCTAATCAAACTTGGCTTTAAAAATAGCTTTATCCAATTCCCCTTAAATAAAACACCTTAGCCCCTTTACACTCAAAGAAATCCACCTCTAAAACTTAAGGCGATTATTATCGTCCACCACAAAAACAAAGAACAACATAAGCTTTTATTATTTATATAATATTGGTAAAATCTGCTATCTGATTATTAATGACTGGCTTAAAAACCCAGATTATTCTATTAATCTTTATCGGGATCTACATAATGAACAAAATAATATCAAGCATACCTGCAATTTTATTTATATTTATTCTATTCATGCCACACCAGAGCTTAGCTCACGATGGGGAACAACATCCCGAGAATGAGCATGACTCACAAAACTCACATTCTGAATCACACGAAGAAGGAAGTGGTATTAGATCTTATTTTAAAAAGCATGGTGACTATCAACGGAAAGACGTTGATAAAAATCACGAGTACACGACTAAGCATTCAGAAGAGGGTAGTGGTACAGTTATGAAAGAAAAAAATTCTTCAGATGATCAATCTCATGGAACCTATGAAAACCACGAGAAAGCTTCTGAGCATAAAGAGGAAGGAAGTGGCACTCGCTAATAATATATCCTGAATTATTATACGAGTAACCATTTTATTTAAGAATAGAAGCAAAAAAGACGCTCAAGTTGGGCGTCTTTTTATTTATTAGCTCTTGGATTAACTCTCAGGTATATTTATCAAAATTCATCCAGTTGACCCATCGCCCAAAATAACACAGCAAACCTTGCATGCTTATTGACTCAGGACTAATTTTCGTTGGCTTAATTCTGCTTTATTACGGAGGGGATTTTCTTGTCACAGGAAGCTTACACCTATCCCGAGCTTTAAAAATAAGCCCATTTATTATTGGAGCTACGGTAATTGGGTTCGGAACTTCGACCCCAGAGTTAGCCGTTTCCGTAATGGCCTCACTTCAAGACTTCGGGGACTTGGCGCTGGGAAATATCATAGGAAGTAATATAGCAAACATTGGTCTAGTATTAGGTATAACGGCCTTGATAGTTCCTCTTACAATTGAAAAGCAGAGATTTATAGATGAATCCCCCCCCCTCATTATCTCCTCCTTGATAATCGTAGCCTTTTCCTGGAATAACTATTTAGGCATGGTTGAAGGTTTTATCATGATCAGCCTTTTAGTTATTTATCTGTGGAGAGCATTAAGAACAAAAGAAAATATAGATCATCTCATAGAAACTCCCTTAGATGAAAATCATTTATTTTCAAATTATACAGGAACGAAATTTCAAGTTTTTTTGGTAATATTAGGAATAGCAATGCTAATTGTCGGTGCAAATTGGATCGTTAAGGGTTCAACTGGGATCGCCCGTGAACTAGGTATCAGTGAATGGTTTATCGGAGTAAGTATCGTTGCCCTTGGAACCAGTCTTCCGGAACTAACTTCCTCGCTGATCGCAGCTAAGAGGGGTCATGGTGAAATGGCCATTGGCAATGTGTTTGGCAGTAATATATTTAATATTCTTATGGTAATTGGTACCTCGTCACTGATTAAGCCTTTGTCTATCAGGGAAGAAATCTACACGGACCTCATCTATGCTACAACTCTAACCTGTTTAATGATTTTATTGATTCGAATGGGATACGTCATCAATAAACGAGACGGCCTTATTCTAAGTGCGTGCTACGGATCATACATCGGATTAAAAGGTGTCGGGATTTTGTAACTTTTAATTTTGAACTTTATTGAGAGAGTTCAAGGACCTTTCTTAAATTTAAACAATTGCTTTTTATAATAAAGGTTACTCGGATCGACACGAATATTCTCAGTCATAATATTTATCGCTCCCTCAGTATCTCCCTTGGCAAATAACAATTCGGCATAAGTATCTGCATATTTCGGATTATCTGGGTAAAGTTTCATGGCCTCCTGGATTAACTCTAAACCTTTATCAAGCTTTATTCTTTTTTTTGCATAAAGCCACGCTAGACGGTTCAAGAATTCTGGCTCCTTAGGTTTTAGTTTCAAGGACCTTTCACAGAAGTCAACAGCAGCAGTGAAGAATCTTTTTTTGCTATAGTTCTTGCAGGCGTCAAACAACAGATCCGGGGTATTGGGATTTATTTTTATTAGTTTAAGGAGACTATCAAGCGCAACATCATATTTTTTATTTACCGTCTGAGCATTAGCAAGGACCCGCGAATACACAACATTATTCGGTTCACGTCTAACTGCTTCTCTCAGCAAATCTTCAGCCTTAACCCCTTCAGACTCTGCTAGCAATACAAGCCCAAGTTCATAATATGTTGGGATGTGGTCACCATTCAAAGAAAGGGCTTTCTCTAGGGCCTGTCGGGATTTTTTAAACTGCTTTTCTAGCCTCAACAACCTACCAAGTTGATATTGGTTTTCTGCACTTTCAGAATTTATCTTTACTGATTGTTTATACCCTTTCAAGGCATTAACCAAGTCATTTTTTTGAAGATAAATATTTCCTAGGTTAGACTGAACTTCAGCATTATTCGGTTGCGCGGAAGAAGCTACCATATATAAATCAAGAGCTTCATCCAGCATTCCCTTGTTCTTAAACAATTCAGCAACCTTAATACGTACTTGGAAATTCTGTGGCATAAGGCTTACTGCTTTATTAAGATGAAGCATGGCCTTAGATGAATTGTTCGAAATCAAAAGTAATTTTCCCAGGGCCAGATGAAGTTCA
>JGI26382J51730_1000869_pt1 | contig 14089 bp, 10 predicted proteins | sample SaaInlV_165m_DNA_2_FD_51730 | JGI IMG/M metagenome (IMG submission 51730) | reverse complement strand
TACTGAAGAGTTGCGTGGTGTGCTCGGAGTATTTCTACAAGAGACTCACTCTATAACAACTTTAGGTCTCAACTCTAACTCTTATATTCGTGGAGTTATGAATAAAGCGCTAGGTCCTGAGAAGGGGAATAGTTTAGTTGATCGCCTTATGTCGAATGATGGAGTCAATGGACTAGAGTCTTTGAAATGGATGGATGCGAACACTATTGCAGAGATGGTTAAAAAAGAGCATCCCCAGGTTATTGCTGTAGTGCTAGGCTTTTTAGAGTCAGAGCATGCTGCGGAAGTGATATCTGAACTACCAACCAGACTACAAACTGATGTCATAATAAGGCTATCCTCAGCAGAGGGTGTTCAGTCTGAGGCTCTGTTAGAGTTGAATAATATTTTGGATGATGCAGCGATCACATCTTCAGTTAGTTCTAGTGATATGGGTGGGGTAAAAACAGCAGCGGATATATTGAATCTGGTACAGGGCGGGGTAGATCAAGATATCCTCTCTGGGATCGATAAAATGTATCCAGATCTTAAGCAGCAGATCGAAGATCAGATGTTCGTGTTTGCTGATCTGGTTGATATTGATGATCGTGGTGTACAGACAATGTTGCGCGATATTCCAACTGAGAGATTGGTGCTTGCGCTTAAGGGTGCAGATGAAATTATTAAAGATAAGTTTGTTAGTAATATGTCTAAACGAGCAGCAGAGATGATGCTGGAAGATATGGAAGTTATGCCGCCAGTTAAACTTAGTGAAGTTGAAGATGCGCAGAAAGAGATCCTTGTTATTGTTAGAAAGCTGGCTGATGATGGAACAATAGCGTTAGGTGGTGCTGGTGGAGAGGAGTATGTATGATCCAGTGTAGTAGAAAAGTTGTATCGCTGATGAATAAGAGTCATAGTGAGTCGGTGACAGCATGGGAGGTTCCTGATATATCAGCTAATCTTGCTTTAGTGGTGGCTGAACCAAAACTTAGTAGAGAGGAGCAGATTTTTAATATAGCAAAAGAGGAGCTCTATGCAGAAAATTTCTCTGCAGGTCATGCTGAAGGGGTTGCCAAAGGTAGAGAGGAGGGGGAGCAGCTAGCGCAAACAGAGAGCAGGGAAGCTCTTAAACCAGTTGAAGAGCTGGTAGAAGCACTAAAGAATCCGTTAGAGAATCAGTTGTCTCAAGATGTTATAAACTCTATTGCGTTGTTGGTGACGAAAGTATCACAGCAGGTAATTCAAGGAGAGCTAACCGCAAAGCCAGAGAGAATTAGTGATGTGGTTAATGATCTTTTTACACATCTACCAATGACAGAAAGAGAAGTTCGACTTCGTATGCACCCTGATGATATGCATATTATTGAAAGAGGTGAAGGAGTTGCATCTACAACTATTAATTGGAGTGTTGAGGGTGATGCATCTATTACGCGAGGAGGTTGTTTAGTTGAGTCCCACACTTTTAGTGTTGATGCTACGGTTGAGAGCCGTATAGAGCACTCTCTGCAAAATGTTTTCGGAAAGAGTTATAAAGTAGATCAAGATATCACAAAAATTGACCAAGAGTCAACAGTTGAGGAGGAGTTAGGGGGGGATGTTAATAGTTCCGATAGTGATTTAACTAATGCTATAGATAGTAGTTCATAGATAGAAAATATGGAATATGGTGAAATAACTGCAGATAAGTTTGATCAGAAAGCAGTGTTGACAGATACGCTGGAGAGATTACAGCAGAGTGCTAATGTTGAACTGGAGCCGGAAGTCAAAGGTCGTCTTAAACGAATGGTGGGGTTGACCCTNGAAGCTGTTGGTTGCCGTGCACCACTTGGTGGGCGCTGTATGGTAGAGCTAGATGATGGGTCTAGTGCAGAGACAGAGGTTGTCGGGTTTCAGGATGAGAGTCTATTTTTAATGCCTGTCGGTGATATTCAAGGAATATCACCGGGAGCTCATGTAACCCCATCCAGTAGACAGTTCAAAATTCCAGTTGGAGATTCTCTTTTAGGAAGAGTAATTGATGGAGCTGGAAATCCTATGGATGGTAAAGGTCCTATAGATTCACAAGAACATAGAACGCTCAATGGTAAATCGGTAAATCCTCTAAGTCNCTCTCCTATTGATACTCCTTTAGATGTCGGAGTTAAAGCTATTAACTCGCTTTTAACTATTGGGAAAGGGCAGCGTATTGGACTATTTGCAGGCAGTGGTGTAGGCAAAAGTGTTCTTTTGGGGATGATGACTCAAGCAACAACTGCAGATGTGGTTGTGGTGGGGTTGATTGGAGAACGAGGACGAGAGGTGCAAGAATTTATCCAGAAAATATTGGGTGAAGAGGGTATGCGCAGAGCTGTGGTTATAGCTACTCCTGCAGATGACACACCTCTGATGCGAATGCATGGTGCAATGCTGACTCATACAGTAGCCGAATATTTTCGTGATCAAGGGAGAGATGTGCTGCTACTTATGGACTCTCTAACTCGTTTTGCTCAGGCACAACGAGAGATTGGTCTCTCCGTTGGTGAACCTCCCACAACCAAAGGTTATCCACCATCTGTATTTGCAAAGCTTCCAAAGTTAGTGGAGCGTTCAGGTATAGGCGGAAATAATGGTGGCTCTATCACAGCATTCTATACGGTTTTAGTCGAGGGTGGTGATCATGATGAACCAATTGCAGATGCAGCTAGAGCTATCTTAGATGGGCATTTCGTACTTTCACGAGATATTGCCGCTTCAGGTCGTTTTCCAGCTATTGATATTGAAGCTTCAGTCAGTCGAGTAATGAATGATATTATCTCTCCAGAACACCTTAAAATAGCACAGCAGTTTAGAAAGATATACTCTCGTTTTAGTGAAAATGAAGATTTGATTAGTGTGGGTGCTTATCAGAAAGGAAGTGATCCTACTATTGATGAGGCAATAGAGTACTATCCACAAATGAATAACTTTTTACGCCAACAGCGCGGAGAGTCAGAAAGCCTAGAGCAGAGTATTCAAGGTCTATCTATTTTAATGCAAAATAGTTTTACTCCAGCAGTTATAGTTTAGTCTATTGAGTAGAGTTGTTATGGATAATAAAAATCAAACAGCTAGACTAGAGAGTGTGATAAATATCGCAGAGGAAGAGGAGAAAAAAGCTATCACTGCTCTTGCTAAATGTCGTGAAGAGTTACAGGGGCAGGAGAGGCAGTTAGACGACCTTAACTTATACCTTAAAGAGTATCAGGAAAATATGGTTAATCCTGACAGTTATGGGGATATCTCACAGGTTAGAAACCGATATGCATTTTTAAATAAACTGGATCTTGCTATCTCATCTCAACAAAGTCAGATCGAAGCTTGGCAAGAGCAGGAGAATATGTTACGTCAAGTGTGGATGGAAAAGAGAGTTCGTTGTCGGGCTCTGGCAAAGGCTAGCAGTAATCGTGAAGAGTTGTTTAAGCGAGAGCAGCGTAAAAAAGAGCAGAAAATGGTTGACGATATTAATAGTGGGCGTTCAGCTAGAGGCAAATAGTTACGTAGATAGTTTGGGTAGATAGTTGCTGTAATGTTTGGTACAGGTTTTGGCACAAGGTTTGCAGTATAGTATTCAGTTATCTTTTTTATTGAGGAAAATTGGATGGAAACAGACATTAATAGTAATTCAAACCCGTTGTTAACGCTTAACTCTTCTGGTAGAGCTCCTACTGTTTGCAGCTGTAAAGGTGCTCAACCTGTTGAGAATATAAGTGAAGATGATTCATTTTCTGCCTTGTTGCAGGATAAGATGGAGCCACCTTTACAGAGAGAGAGCGGTAATCGTGAGGGTGAAGGTAGAGGCAGTGAATTGCCACTAAGCGGCAAGAATGAGCAGTTGAGTAGCCTTGAGCATCCAAACAGTCATGAGCAATTGAAAGATGTAGACTCTGAAACAGGTGATGATCTTTTACCGAAAGAGGAGTTATCTCAAGAATTAAATAGCTCAGAATTAGAGTCTAAATCAGAAGTGCAATCACCAGTCACGCTAGAATATAGTTCTGCAGCTAAAGATGAAGTAGTACTAGATCAGTTTAAAGTAGATAGTTCTCANCTAGGTTATGAGGCTGGTGAAATTAGTAAGCAGCTTAGTGAAATAAGAGATAGAGNCGATGGTGCAGATCTACCGTTTCTATCGCGTATGGAACTTCATAAAAAAATTATAGAGCAAGGGGAGGTGGCAACCCCACCTCCACCTTCACTTCCAGCTAGCAAAGAGCAGTTAACCGACTTACAAAATAGAATGCTAGATGGTTTACCACTAGATGCCGTTGAGCAGCAGAGAAGAGAGCAGCTTAATAGAGATCTGCAGAGTGGTCAAGTCGAGCTCCAAGAGCGTATCTTAAATGGTCTACCGTTAGATGCTGTTGCACAGCCACAGCCACAGCCACAGCCACAGCCACAGCCACAGCCACAGCCACAGCCACAGCCACAGCCACTAAATGGTCTGCCATTAGATATTGCACAACCGCAGCTTAGAGGAGTTGATCTGCAAAGTATAAGATCAAGACCTCTTGAACAAGTTGAGTTAGAGGCAGAGGTAGATGCGGAGGTGGAGTTGGAGAGCGAAGCCGAACTTGATCTATTTGTGACGCGAAATTTAGGTAGGGATAAGCAGTCTCTAGATAAGCAGCACAATGGTAATTCGCCAGCAACAACTCAACAGTTAGGAAATCAATTAGCTACTAGTCAACAGCTTCCATTACAGACTATTAGTGAGCGAATGCAAGCTGGTTTCACTTTTGATTCTGCATTGACTAATGGTAATAGTTCAGTAGCGTCACTCAATGAGGTCACTCCATCCACTTTAACTACAGCTGGTCTTGATCCAACTACAGTATCTTCTCGCGCTGAAACATTGAAAGGGATGACTGTACCGCCACAGCAGAGTAAAAAGTGGGCAGCTGAACTGGGGGAGAGAGTGTTGGTTATGTCGAGCAAGCGCTTGCAATCTGCAGAGATTCGTCTTAATCCACCAAATCTCGGCATACTAGAGGTTAAACTAACAATTAGTGGAGATCAGGCACAGCTTACTTTCCAGAGTGGGCATGCATCTGTACGAGACTCTCTAGAGTCATCAATTCCCAAAATCAGAGAGATGTTAGAGCAGCAGGGGTTAAATCTATCTGATGTAAATGTTGGGAAACGGGGGCAGAATAGTGCAAATGATAGAGGTGGATCGAATGGAGCTTCTAGACAGCAAGGTCTTGCTGGTGATGACTCTGTAGATGACGAGGTAATATCAATTTCTGAAATGGCTGTAGGACGCATGGGTTTAGTTGACTACTATGTTTAATTGATCGCCTAGAGTACCTTTAGTCTGCTATAATTACTCGTTATGCAGATAATAGCTATAGCCGCTGGAGGTGCTGTTGGTGCTGTAATGCGCTACATACTATCCAATGCAATATACAGTTGGTTGGGAAGAGGGTTTCCGTGGGGAACTCTGACCGTAAATACGGTGGGATCCTTACTTATGGGGCTGTTATTTGTATTGTTGACTGAGCGTTTAGCATTAGGGCCGCAATGGCGCGCCTTTCTGGTAATCGGAATGCTTGGTGCATTTACTACATTTTCTACTTTCTCAATGGAGACTCTAAACTTAATAGAGTCAGGAGAGCTGTTGCGTGCAATGTTGAATATGGTTGGTAGTGTGGTTATATGTGTTGGAGCTGCCTGGTTAGGGGTTATTATTGGACGAATGTCATANGTTTATTAGTTTTGAAATTTTAAAATAAGGGTAATATGTTAGATCCAAAAAAGATAAGAGATGATTTGGTTGGAGTTGAATCAGAGTTAGTGCGTAGAGGATTTGCGTTAGATAGTGCTTCCTTGAAAAAGTTAGAGATGCGTAGAAAAGAGAGTCAAGTTAATACTGAAGAGCTCCAGAGTCGACGGAATAGTATCTCTAAACAGATTGGGAAGAGTAAGGCTGCTGGTGAAGATATTGCACCACTTCTAGCTGAGGTATCTCAGATTAAGGGTGATTTAGAGTCAGCCGAGGAGGATCTAACTAATATTCAGCAGGAGATTAGTAAGATAGTGATGAGTATTCCAAATATACCTCACGAAACTACTCCTGATGGAAAGGGGGAGGATGAGAATGTAGAGATACGGCGCTGGGGTGAGCCACAAGAATTTGGTTTTGAAGTTAAAGATCATGTGGATATTGGTGAGAATTTAAGAGGGATGGATTTTAAGGTAGCAGCTAAAATTACAGGGTCTCGCTTTGTAGTGTTACAGGGAGGGATTGCCCGTCTTCATCGTGCGCTAACCCAATTTATGTTAGATGTTCATACTCAAGAACATGGATACCTNGAGAGTTATGTGCCATATGTGGTNAATGCTGATAGTCTCCACGGCACAGGACAGCTTCCAAAGTTTAAGGAGGATCTCTTCTCGTTAGGTACTGCAGGGGTTCCAGAAGAGGAGCAGGCTAAAGATTTTTATCTTATCCCAACTGCGGAGGTTCCAGTCACTAATATCTTTCGTGATGAAATTGTCTCTGTAGATGACCTTCCAATTAAGCGCGTTGCTCATACTCCATGCTTTCGTAGTGAAGCGGGCTCTTATGGCAGAGATGCTAGAGGGATGATTCGTCAACATCAATTTGAGAAAGTGGAGTTGGTACAGGCAGTTCATCCTGACGACTCTTACGCTGCATTGGAAGAGTTGACAAAAAATGCGGAGACTATTCTGCAAAAATTAGAGCTTCCATATAGAGTAATGGCGCTATGTGCTGGTGATATAGGTTTCTCTTCAGCTAAAACTTATGATTTAGAGGTTTGGTTACCAGGACAGAGTGCCTATCGTGAAATATCATCCTGTAGTAACTTTGAGGATTTTCAAGCTCGTCGAATGCAAGCTCGTTGGCGCAATCCAGAGACAGGAAAACCAGAACTTCTGCATACTATAAATGGCTCAGGTTTAGCCGTTGGCAGGACTCTGGTTGCGGTTTTGGAAAATTATCAACAGGAGAATGGCTCAATAACTGTTCCCGAAGTACTCCGCAACTATATGGGTTGCGAGAGTATAGATACATAAATATATAAAACATTAAGAGAGTGTAGGAGTAATAGATATGAATTTTTTACCAATATTTGTAGATCTTCGTAGCCGTAGCTGCCTAATGGTTGGAGGTGGTGAAGTTGCAGCGCGTAAAGTTGAATTGTTAATACGAGCTGGGGCAAGTGTAGAAGTTGTCTCCCCAAAGTTGGGTGATAGTTTAAATAGATTGAATAAAGAGTATAGTCAGATAGAGTGGATAGAGAGTGAGTTCGTGAACTCGCATATTAATAAGCAGCAGTTGATCTATGCGGCTACAGATAACAGTGTGGTTAATAGAGAAGTGTCAGAGTTGGCACAACAACATAATATTCCAGTAAATGTAGTTGATGCTCCAGAACTATGTACTTTTATTACCCCATCAATTATTGACCGCTCACCAGTAGTTGCGGCAATATCTACAGGCGGTTCATCACCAGTGTTAGCTCGTTTGATTCGTTCTCAGTTGGAGACAATGATCCCATCTGCGTATGGACGTTTAGCACAACTAGCTTCTCGCTTCCGCCTTAAAGTTCAGGAGAAGATAAAGCCAGAGCAGCGCCGAATATTTTGGGAGAAGATGCTTCAAGGACCAATTGCTGAAATGGTATTTTCTGGCAGGGAGGGTGAGGCTGAAAAATCAATGCAAGATATGATTGAGCACTGTTCTAACAAACATAGCGGTAGAACTAGCGGAAAAGACAATATTCTTAANCAAGGTGAAGTGTATCTGGTTGGTGGCGGTCCTGGAGACCCTGATCTATTAACTTTTAGGGCGTTGCGTCTAATGCAGCAGGCAGATGTGGTAGTTTATGATAGATTGATATCACCGGCAGTGTTAGATTTAGTACGGCGCGATGCGGAGCAGATCTATGTTGGTAAAGAGAGTAGTAACCACTCTGTACCACAGAGTGAGATTAATCAACTTCTTGCTAAGTTGGCAGAGCAGGGTAAGCGGGTGTTGCGTCTAAAAGGTGGGGATCCATTTATCTTTGGTAGAGGTGGAGAAGAGATAGAGTTATTAGCAGAGAGAGGGATTTCATTCCAGATAGTTCCAGGTATAACTGCAGCATCGGGTATATCATCGTATGCTGGAATTCCACTGACCCATCGTGATCATGCGCAGTCAGTAACTTTTGCAACAGGTCATCTAAAAGATAACAGTTCAAATTTAAACTGGGCAGCTCTTGCTCAGCCAGGACAGACTATTGTGTTTTATATGGGATTGAAAGGAATTAAGACTATCTCTGCAAAATTGATTGAGCACGGAATGGATCCATTAACTCCAGCAGCTCTAGTACAGAAAGGGACAACCCCAGATCAGAAAGAGTATATAGGTTCGTTAGTAACTCTTCCTGAAATAGTAGCAGAGTCGCAAATTAAACCACCAACTTTAATCATAATAGGTAGTGTGGTTACCCTTCATGATAGACTTAATTGGTTTGATCCAGAACAGAATCAAGGTAGTAAGCCTAGAGTATTTTAAGGGAGATCTTAACTGTGACAAAAGAAGAGAGTTCTAAATTATCAATCCCTACCATACCTGATGAGTATTTCGTAGCAGCACTGCGCTTAATTGGAATGGCAAGTTTGAATGGAGCGTATCATGCTTCAGAATTTAAAAAAGTTGGGGAGGTCTATGATCTATTAAGCTCTCTTCTGGAGGTGTATGCAGATAGTAGTAAGGCTGATGCTTCATCTTTGGTCTCTGAGGATGATGTCGATGATAAAAATGAGCCGCCACTCTTGACTATAGAACATCTATTTACTATCGAAGTTGCGGTCTCTTTTGCCTTGAAACGAGATAAGTTGGATGAGCAGAAAGAGCTTGCGGAAGCGGTTTACTCCGGCTTTAAAGAGCACAATGATGCACTAAGAGAGTCAGGAACAATTTCTGAAAACCCGAATAGGTAGTGTATATAGAATGAACCGAATAACTCATATAATACTCTGGGCAATGGCTATATTTATTGCCCTTTTAATGTTTTTTATTATTGTGATTAGTAATCCAATGCAGATACAGAGTGAACAAGCTAGTTCACTAGCTGTTAATCCAGCTGTTAATTCCCCACCTTTACAGGATAAATAATTATGCCAAAATATCGTTCACACACTACAACCCATGGCCGTAATATGGCGGGAGCCCGTGCTTTATGGCGAGCAACAGGTATGACTAATGATGATTTTGAAAAACCAATTATTGCAGTTGCTAACTCCTTTACCCAGTTTGTACCAGGACATGTTCACCTTAAAGATATGGGGCAGTTGGTAGCGCGTGAGATTGAGAAGGCTGGAGGTGTTGCCAAAGAGTTTAATACTATTGCGATAGATGATGGTATTGCGATGGGGCATGATGGTATGCTCTATAGTCTCCCTTCTCGAGAAATTATTGCAGACTCTGTTGAGTATATGGTTAATGCCCACTGTGCTGATGCGCTAGTCTGTATCTCTAATTGCGATAAAATAACTCCTGGAATGTTGAATGCATCACTGCGTTTGAATATACCTGTGATTTTTGTCTCAGGTGGACCGATGGAGTCAGGTAAAACTGTATTGCAAGGGAAAGAAGTTCATCTTGATCTAGTTGATCCGATGATTGCAGCTGGAGATGATAAGGTCTCTGATGAAGATGTACTAGAGATGGAACGATCAGCGTGCCCAACCTGCGGATCATGTTCTGGAATGTTTACCGCTAACTCTATGAACTGTCTCACGGAGGCGTTAGGTCTTTCTCTGCCTGGAAACGGTACTATGCTTGCAACGCATGCAGATCGTGAGGAGCTATTTTTAGAGGCTGGTAGAACTATTGTCTCTTTAGCACGTCGTTATTATGAAGAGGATGATGACTCAGTACTTCCTCGTTCTATAGCCACATTTAAATCATTTGAGAATGCGATGGCATTAGATATAGCTATGGGCGGATCTACCAATACAGTACTCCATCTCTTGGCGGCAGCAGAAGAGGCTGAGGTTAACTTTACTATGGAGGATATGGATCGGATGTCACGTAAAGTTCCACATATATGTAAAGTTGCNCCATCTACTCCTGACTACCATATGGAAGATGTACATCGTGCTGGAGGTGTTATGGCTATCCTAGGAGAGCTTGAACGGCAAGGTTTGATTCATCCATTGCAGGGTACAGTTCACTCTAAAACTATTGGAGAGGCTTTGAATAAGTGGGATATTTTTCACACTAAAGATAGNGCAGTAGAGAAATTTTATCTTGCGGCACCTGGTAATGTGCCAACTCAAGTAGCATTTAGTCAAGAGAAAAGATATGAGAGTCTGGACCGAGATCGTAGTAGTGGCTGTATTCGTGATGGTGCAAATGCTTTTAGTCAAGATGGTGGACTTGCGGTGCTGTATGGTAATATAGCGCAAGATGGGTGTATTGTTAAGACTGCAGGTGTAGATAAAGCTAGTCTTGATTTTAGCGGAAGAGCAAGAGTCTTTGAGAGTCAAGANAGTACAGTGGATGCTATTTTAAATGATAAGATAAAGGCTGGTGATGTGGTTGTGATTAGGTACGAGGGGCCGCGTGGAGGTCCTGGTATGCAGGAGATGCTCTATCCAACCAGTTACCTCAAATCTAAAGGGCTTGGCAAAGAGTGTGCATTGATAACGGATGGCAGATTTTCTGGTGGAACTTCTGGGCTATCTATAGGTCACGCCTCACCAGAGGCGGCAGAGGGCGGAGCTATAGGGCTAGTTGAAGAGGGTGATACTATTGAGATCAGTATCCCAAATCGATCAATTCACCTTGCTGTAGATGAAGTAGAGCTGATAAAACGGCGTAAAGCAATGGATGAGTTGGGTGTTAAAAGCTGGAAGCCTGTAGATAGAGAGCGTAATGTCTCTGTAGCACTTCGAGCTTATGCAGCGATGACTACCAGCGCAGCGCGTGGGGCGGTGCGTGATGTTAGCCAACTATAGTTTTTAGGATATCGCTATACTCTAGTATGAGTAGTTCTGTTACTGCGTCCACTACCTCTTTTTGAGAGGTAGAATCCAGTAAGNAATGAGATTATAACTACAAATGAACCGCTCATAAACCAGTCACGATCCTTACGATCTTGTAGAGCAATATTCTCTTGGGTCAGAGTTTTTAATTCACGGTCTTGAGCTCTTATTTTGTTCTGCAGCTTTGTGTCTCTTTCCTTATTTTTTAGTGCATCTTTACTTATTTCACGGATTGCCTCAATCTCTTTTACTGACAAGCGACTAGACTCTATAAGATCTCTAATTTTTGCATTTAANACTCTCATCTCTTGCTGCATAGCACTGTTCTCTCCTTTGACTCTCTCTAGCTCTAATGCTCCCTTTATATCTAAAGCTCTATTTCCTGAGTTATCTTCTGGTGCTGATATCGCTTCAGGAAATGGTGAGGTGGAAGTTAGNTAGCGTTTAGGGATCCAACCACTAAGGTTTGACTTTGTGGTTATGTAGCTAAACATCCCCTCACTCNTTTCTGTAAGAGTAACAGTTTCGCCAACTTTTAGAAGTTGAACTATTTTACTATTTTTTGGATCTGGTTTATCTCGTAGTGGAATTGGAACACCAGAGATATATTTACTACTTACATCTGTTTCTGCACTGATAGCTAGCCCAGTTATAATGTTTAATCCAATTAATAGTAATATAGTTCTCATAGCTCTGCAATCTTCTCTTTTTGACTTTGAAGCTGTTGCTGACGATTNATGCTATTTGTGAGTTTATCTCGTTCTTTATCAANCACCGCAGTTGGCGCACGATCTACAAAGTTGGCATTATTGAGCTTTCCTTCGAGACGAGATATTTCAGTTTTAACCTTTTCAATTTCACGACTTAAACGGCTAATCTCTGCCTCTTTATCGATCAATCCTCCAATAGGGATTAATATTTTCATATTACCAACTAGAGCAGTAGCTGATTCTGGAGTATTAGCTGTTGGCTCGATAATTTCAAGAGACTCTAGTTTTGCAAGTGAGTTTATGGTTTTACTGTGAGTAGCTAAGCGTTGTTGATCAAGTTCTGAACTGCCTTGAATAAGCGCAGAGAGAGCTTTTCCAGGAGGGATATCCATCTCTCCACGAATGCTTCTGATTCCAAGGATAAACTCCTGTATCCACTCCATCTCCTCCTCCGCATTTGTATCAATTTTAGTTTGATCAGATGTAGGGTATGGCTCTAACATTATGCTCTGCTCTGTGGNATTTTCATCAACATTTTTACCGGNAAGCGGAGCGATGCGTTGCCAGATCTCTTCACTTATGAATGGCATAATTGGATGTGCAAGACGAAGTAGAGTCTCTAAAACTCGAACTAAGGTGCGGCGTGTTCCGCGTAGTGCAGCCGCACTACTCTGTTCGTTATAGAGTNCNGGCTTTGATAGCTCNAGATACCAGTCACAATAGTTGTTCCAAGTGAAATCATAGATTGCGTTAGCTGCACGGTCGAGACGGTAGTCCCCAAAGGCCCGNTCAACCTCATTTTCAGTCTCTTGGAGGCGGCTTATAATCCAACGATCAGCAATTGATAGTTCAATTGCTAAACTTTCATCAGTTCCACAATCTTGCTCTTCAGTATTCATTAAGACATAACGAGCCGCATTCCAGATCTTATTGCAGAAGTTTCTATACCCTTCAATCCTTCCTAGATCAAAATTAATATCTCGACCATTAGAAGCAAGTGCTGCAAAAGTAAAACGAAGTGCATCTGTACCATAAGAAGATATTCCATCTGGAAAATCTTGACGGGTAGCCTTCTCAATTTTCTCCCGCATCTGTGGCTGCATTAGTCCAGTGGTTCTTTTATTGACCAGCTCTTCTAGTTCAATTCCATCTATTAGGTCGATAGGGTCGAGTACATTACCTTTTGATTTAGACATCTTTTGACCATGTGAGTCGCGCACTAATCCATGAATGTATATCTCTTTGAAGGGTACATCATCCATAAATTTAAGCCCCATCATAACCATGCGGGCTACCCAAAAGAATATAATGTCAAAACCAGTAATTAGTACACTAGTTGGATAGAATGTACTAAGTTCTGGGCTTTTCTCTGGCCAGCCGAGGGTGGAAAATGGCCATAGTGCAGATGAAAACCAGGTATCTAAAACATCTTCGTCTTGGCGCAGTTCTATATCATTATTCAGAGAGTGTTTCTCGCGCACCTCTTTCTCATTGCGTCCAACGAAGATGTTGTTGTCATTGTCATACCAAGCAGGGATGCGATGTCCCCACCATATCTGGCGACTAATACACCAATCTTCAATATTGTTCATCCACTCAAAATAGGTCTTTTCCCAGTTTTGTGGAACAAATTTAATCTTTCCGCTTTTAACGGCATCTATAGCAGGTTCAGCTAGGGGAGCAGTTTTTACATACCACTGGTCGGTTAGGTATGGCTCAACTACAGAGTGGGAACGATCACCTCGTGGCACCATCAACTTATGTGGTTCAATCTTATCCATAAGATCTAACTCTTCTAGATCCTTGATGATCTGCTTGCGTGCTACGAAGCGCTCCATGCCACGGTATGGCTTAGGCATCTCATCGTTGATCTCTGCATTAATAGTTAGGACATTAATTATTTTTAGGTTGTGGCGTTTTCCCATCTCGTAGTCGTTAAAATCATGGGCTGGAGTTATCTTTACACAACCAGTTCCAAATTCAGGATCTACATAATCATCGGCTATAATCGGTATAGTGCGTTCAGTTAGGGGGAGTAAGATCTCTTTACCAATAAGATCGGTGTAGCGCTCATCATCTGGATGTACGGCTACAGCACTATCTCCTAACATAGTTTCTGGTCTTGTAGTGGCTACTACTAGATGACCGCTACCATCAGCAAGTGGATAGCGCATATGCCAGAGGGAGCCACTCTCTTCTGTAGAGATAACTTCTAAATCAGATAGAGCTGTGTGGAGCACAGGATCCCAGTTAACAAGGCGTTTGCCACGATAGATTAATCCCTCTTCATGGAGGCGTACAAAAACTTCAGCGACTGCATCTGATAATCCATCATCCATGGTGAAACGCTCCCTATCCCAGGCTAGCGAAGATCCCAT
>JGI26382J51730_1000810_pt1 | contig 14645 bp, 13 predicted proteins | sample SaaInlV_165m_DNA_2_FD_51730 | JGI IMG/M metagenome (IMG submission 51730) | reverse complement strand
AGCCCTCCTCTTTAGCTAGATCGTTTATCATGCTTTTTTTGGATTCAGTAGTTACGATAATTCGTCTACTAGCACCTTCTTTACCATATTTTTTTTCCATGAAATTTCGTAGCAACCGAAATGCAATGGCTGATTCAAGAGTAGTCCCTGATTTTGATATCAAGTTAATGCAAACTTCCCTACCTTCCAAAGCACGGAGAAGTTCTGCATGGTAATCTGAACACATGGTGTGTCCTGCAAAGTAAATTTCAGGGGTATCTTCTTTACTAGCAACCGAACTCAAAAAAGAAATGGCCGCACGAGCTCCTAAGTAAGAACCACCGATACCAATACAAACAAATGCATCGCATTTTCTTATTATTTCATTTTGAGTAGAAAGAATTGAATCAAATAATGAGGAAGGTGTGCGAGAAGGCAAATGCAACCACCCAAGATAATCCTTTCCCTGCCCTGTTTTTTTCTCCAAGTCAGCATGCAAATGATCAACATTTTCCTGCAAAGAACATATCTCTGAATTAGAAACAAATTCTTTAGCATAATCATCATTAAAAGAAATATCCATCATAAAAAATCAAACTCTCTAGCAATAAATTGAAAAACTATTTACCCACTAATTCGACAATCCTTTGATCTTAAAACATCCAATTCTTTCTAGTTTACAGATAGCGAAATTATAAAATAGTTTTTAATTGTTTTTTGTTCAATCAACTGCCTGGCAAATATTTGCGCATTATCTTTTGAATCGAAACGTCCCACGCGAATCTTATACCAAATTTCCCCAGATTTTCTTTTCGTCCTTACTTGATAAACATCTCTCACTCCCTTTTTTTTGAGCGAATTAATCAACTCGCGGGCTTGTTTAGATGAGGTAAAAGCAGCCACCTGCAAAGCATGGATTTGCGTTTTTTCAAGGCCACTGATTTTTTTTTCTTTAGGGTCTATGAGTTTACCTTCAACTCCTAAAACTATTGCCTGCTGACTCTGCCACCCTCGATATATCAAACTTGTAATTAATATTACGACTACAATAAAAAACCACGTCCTAATCATGAGGAATTTGTTGGCGAGGAAACGCGCGAAAACCAAAAATTTCACGGTTATTCCCCTAAGCAAGTCAAAGTAAGGTTTGGACAGCCCCATTTTAACTTTTAGATTTCGCAATAGGCGCAGGTCATTCTCGTTGAGCAATTTTAATCGGTGAATTCTGCTAGACAGGTTGAACTCTGCTGTTTTTCTTAGCATGTCCATACGAAATTTAGAATCACAACTCAAGAATACTTCCTCACATTTTAGATGAAGAACCTTATCAACATCTTCCCAAGTTTTTTTACAGTAAGCATAAGCAATCATTTCAAGAACCTGCNAATTGTCAGACGTCTCAAACTGATAGGCTTCAAGATAAAATCTCACCGCAAATGAGTCTGATCGATTTGCTCTTAAAAGCTGGGTTAATACAAGATTCACTATTTCTTTTGAGTTCTCACTTTTATTTTTTAAGGCCGCGAGAAAGATAGGCTCGGTTTTACTTACAAACAAATGTTTTCTCAAAAATAAAGAGGCTAAGTTATTGACTATAGAACTGTCCCTGTATTCTCCAGCCTTGAGTATAACAAGTAGCAGATCAACTTCTTCGCTTGTTAAATCATCATCTTCTTTAAAAACGGAAAGCAATGGAGCACGGTAAGATGAATCTTCAGGCCTCAAAAGAAAAGCTTTTAGGTAAATTTTTTGAGCTCTGTCGTCTTTACGGCCAACAAACAAAAGATAATTTGCAAATTTCAAAATAACATCATCACGCAAACGCTTTCCTTTACCAGGTAAAAAATATGAAGAGTAGGTAAAATCAAGAACCGCCTGAAAACCATCAATAACTTCTTCTGACTCCACAGCACTTGGAATATTCATCAGTTTATACACTGCATTATGGAATTTCTGTTCACCAACTAATCCATAAGCAAAAACTCCTATAAATAGGCATATAAAAAAAAGTGCCGCCTGAATAAAGGAATCATCAAAAGTAGCGCTTGGCAATGCTACTTCATGAACAAAGTAAAGGACTAAAAATCCAAACGTGAGCAAAAGAAATAAGGAAATCCCTATTCGAGTAAAAATGTATTTAAGGGCTTGGTACATTGGTCAATTCAGAAGTTGTCGACGGTTCAAAAAGATCCAACTCAACAGGAATAGTTTCAATGGCTCGAGGTAAAATAACCGTTTCTTCCTTAACGGCAATATTCATAGTCTCGGTCGATTGACTGTCTGCAAGAGTTCCAGTAAAGACATCTACTTTTTCAAATTTTATCCCTTCGGGGATTGGAAACTTAACCTGGTTTTTTCCTTGCAAAGCCTTTTCCATATAGAGTGTCCAGATTGGAGCAGCAGCACTCGCTCCTGTCAGACCATGTGCGTGCCGATCGATCATAGGTTCATTATTGTCATACCCAACCCATACAGAAGTAGAAAAATCTTTAGTAAAACCATCAAACCATGAATCCTTAAAATTGTTAGTGGTCCCTGTTTTACCGCCCGCAGGATGTTTAAACCCCATCTGCCGAACAATTCTACCGGTTCCACCATCTATCACTCCCTGCATCATATTTAGCAATGGATATATTGATTTCGGTGCATAGTTCTGCACCCCATGATAAAAGTTTTCATACAAAGGATTCCCTTTAAAATCCTCAATACGTTCAACAAAATAAGGCTCATTATAAATACCAAGGTTTGCAATCGTACTGTATGCAGAAGCCATCTCAAGCGGAGAAACTCCTGAAGTTCCAAGTGCAAGCGAAAGGTTATTCCCAAGTGGGCTGGTGACACCAAACTGGCGAGCCGCTTTTATAACCTTTTCAGGAGTCACCTCCTGAATCAACTTTGCTGAAACAGAGTTTAATGACCTCATCATGGCCTTTTTTAAAATAATATCGCCTGCATACTTGTCACTAAAGTTTTTAGGCTCCCATGGACTTGAACCCTGTATTTCAAAGGCAACGGGTTCGTCTTTAACTATTGAAGCCGGGTTAAAACCATTTTGCTCCATTGCTGTTAGATAAACAAAAGGCTTAAANGATGAACCAGGAAGNCGGTTATTTGAAACTGCTCGATTGAATTGACTATTAGAGTAACTACGGCCTCCAAGCATAACCCGAACGGCCCCGCTTTGGTTTTCTATTGACACCATCCCTACCTGTAAATACTTTTTGCCAACCCCATTAACCATCTTACTTTCCAATACCTCTAAATGGGATAATGCAGACCTCTGAGCAAAACCTTGAAGGCGTGTATCCAAGGTAGTAAATACTTTTAGCCCACCAAAGTGAACAAACTCTTTTCCATACTTACTTTCTAATTTCGCAAGTACATAGTTAAGAAAATACCGACTCGGGTTATCATCTTCCCTTGGTCTAATCAATTCCAACGATGACGACAATGCCTCATTTTTTTCTTCTGAAGAAATCAGGTGTTCTTTAACCATTCTTATTAGAATATGTTCGGCTCTACGCATAGAGCGTTCATAGTTTTTAAATGGATTAGCGTAATTCGGTGAGTTTGGCAAACCAGCTAAGAGAGCCCCCTGCAAAATGGTTAAATCTCGTGCTCTTTTTCTAAAATAGGTTTGCGACGCTTCTTCAACGCCATAAGCCCCACTACCAAAATAAATCTGATTACAATAGGCCTCAAGAATTTTTTCTTTTGAGAAGGTGGCTTCCAACTGGAAGGAAATCAAGAGTTCCTTAACTTTGCGTACCCAATTTCTTTCAAAAGAAAAAAAAAGATTTTTTGAAAGTTGTTGGGTAATGGTACTACCTCCCTGCAATATTTTTTGTTCACGAATATTCATGTAAAGCGCTCTCATTAAAGCCCGATGGTCCAAGCCTTTGTGCCGATAAAAANTGGCATCTTCTGCTGCTATGATGGCATTCGTAAAATTTGGAGAAATATCTTCCAAGGGGACAGGATAGCGTTGGCCTAAAACTTTAATTCTTTCTCCGTCAGCAGAGTAAATTTCGGTGGCAAGACTAAGGTTAATTTTTCTCAAGTCATTTGGTAATTGAGGTAAGTCTCGACTAAACAGAAAGTAAGACCCCAACCCGACAAAAACACCCAAAAGCATCAAAATATAAAAGGAAAAAACTATCCGTTCGATTAAGTATCTAATCAAGGGTTGCCTCCAACTGAAGGAACTGTAATGGCGCTAAACTCTTCCCCCCATATATCGAAATTCGTTCTTTCGATTTGAGACAATAAGTTATTGGCTATTTCTCGGGAAACAGGAATTAAAAGAACCCCCGTGTAGTAGTCGGTATTGTACTCAATACCAAACTCGAGACTCGATACTGTTTTATTTGAAGGTTCAAGTTCTCGAACACCAATACGGGTGATGCTGTAGTCCTTGGCAAGGAACCACCTAGGATCAGGAAAAACAGCGTGCTGTGTTTTTGGATCAAGCGTTTGCAAAAGAGGAAGAAATACGGCTACAGAATATACTCGGTCTTTTTCAAACCCCACCTCTTCTAAACTGCCCTGTTTAACAGTGCGTGTAGCCTGTACTTCTTTAAGCGCATCTGTTGCTACAAATACTTCATGAACAGGAATATTATGAGAATCAAGAAAACTGATGGTAAACCACTGCCCAAAACGCTTCAAAAGAACTCTCGTCCAATTGTATTTAGAATCGATAGAAATAAGCTCAAATGGTGAAATTATTCGAACCGACCACTGCCCAGGAAAGTCGTAATAGAGATCAAGAAATTTTTCACGTGATAACACTAGCGGAAATGATGGTTCAGTATTTTCAAATAAAGCTTTAAGTGAATCAATCGCCTCAGCAGACTCCTGCCTCGAATCGAGCAAGGAACGGATCGACTGAACTTTAGTTTGGGCAAGAATGGTTTGTCTATCTTTATCCCAAACCCTCCCCAATTGAGGACGAGCACTATTTTGCCATTTAAGGTAATTCCCTATGCCCCGTTCAAAAATTTTTCCATAAAATTCCAAGGGGAAAAGAACTAGAATGCCAAGGCAAAGCATAATACCCATCCACCATTGTCTTTGGATCCCGGATAATTTCACCTAAATCACCTCATAGTTTTTGATTTTTTCAAAAATCTCTACAAGAACCGCATACACTCAGTCCGTATATCAGGATCCATTTTTCTAAAAAGAGTCCGTATTTTTTAGAGGAATCAATGACCATCAACCCTGAACACGCAGGCTTTTTGAAAGTTATCAACCTTTTACGAAGTCGACCAACTTCACGTTCAGGAAAGTCTTTGATCTAGAAATATTTGCACTTGGAAATTCTCAGGCATTCATTTATCAACAACCACTACTAAAAGAAGACTTAATACAAAAAATTTACCTGACTTTAAGTTCACCTGTTAAGAAATTTTGCCGCTTCTCTAGAAAAGTAAGTCAGAATCATTTGCGCCCCAGCTCTCTTAATGCTTAAAAGAATTTCCATCATTACTTTTTCACCATCGATCCAGCCTTTTTGGGCAGCAGCCTTCACCATTGAATACTCGCCACTTACATTATACGCAGCCAAAGGGACATTGACCTCACTTTTCACCTGAGAAATAACATCTAAATAAGAAAGAGCAGGTTTCACCATTATAATATCGGCGCCCTCTTCTACATCTTGCAAAACTTCTTTGAGACCCTCAGATGCATTTGCAGGATCCATTTGATACGAGCATCGATCCCCAAATTGAGGAGATGAACCTGCTGCTTCTCTAAATGGCCCATAAAATGCCGATGCATATTTAGCCGCATACGACATGATAATTGTNTCCTGTTGACCGGTCTCATCTAAGGTTGCACGAATCGCTTGAACACGNCCATCCATCATATCAGAAGGAGCAACAATGTCGGCACCNGCCTCTGAGTGAGTTAAGGCCATTTTTGATAAAACTTCCAAGGTCGCGTCATTTAGGATCTGACCATTATTAACTATCCCGCAATGGCCATGATCTGTGTATTCATCTATACAAACGTCTGTAATGACAACTACTTCCGGAACAGCATTTTTAATTTCACGTATAGCGCGCTGAACAATTCCATCAGGGTTGTATGCTTCAGAACCAAGTTCATCTTTTTTATCTGGAATCCCAAAAAGGATCACCGCTGGAATACCCAATGCGTAGCTTTCCTTAACCTCTAACACCAAATTNTTGATTGAAAAGCGNCACACACCTGGCATGGATGAAATTTCTTGCCTAACATCTGACCCTTCNCAGACAAAAAATGGCTCAATCAGGTCATCGATAGANAGAGAGGTCTCGCGAACCATTCTTAGAATGCCTCCGCTNTGACGCAAACGCCTATATCGATGGGTAGGAAATGTCATAAGAAGGAGTGAACTATATAAAACGAATAAATATTTTGAATTTGCGGGANCGCCAGCAAATANCAAAATAAGGTTACCACAAGCCTACATAANCGACAATAGATCAATTAACTGCGGNAAAACTAGACCCACTACACACGATGCAGGTGTTAAGTTTTTGACGAAACTTATAAACCAAAAACAAGCACCTCCANTTCATAGCATTATTAAATAAATAATAAATTAATCATTTGTTCCATTATATTTACGGTTAACCTTAAAAAAAANCATAGAAACNAGTTAAGGGTCATTGCTGGTCTGGCACAAGTCTTGCTCAAGTAATGTTAANGCANTGTACAAGCGAGAAGAATCTTAATTCTTCCTTAAAACAAACTCCAAAGGAGAACCACTGGATGGAATCATTTGAAGGATTTCAAGATAAAGAATTTGACCTACTTAATGAAGCAGTATTAAAGGCTATTGTTTCATCACCAGATGTGGAGAAAGTTCTTCAGTATTTTAAATCTAAAGACCTGATTAATGAGATGGCTGTTGTAAACCTTATTCTGAGTTTAGAGGAACTATCCAGCCTCATGTTTCCAGAAGGAACAGACAAATTGACTCAGACCATTGACTCTCAATCAGAAAATCGACCTCAGAAAATAAAAATTCCGATAGATGAGAACACCCAAAAAAAAATCCCACTTAAACCAAACAACCATTACCTTGTTGATGGCAAGGTATTAAATGGCAAAGAGATCCTCTTCGAGAAACATTTTCAAGGAAGGTTTAACGAAAAGCAGTGGCTAAAAAGGGCTAAAATTAAAATATAGAAAAACTATAAAGGCCCTGCCTTGCCAAAAAAAAATTATTTGTTTTTGAAAATTTTTGAATCGCACGAGATATATTTTATTTGTTTAATTGGGACGACAAAAATCTCATCCATAGTGGTCAATTCAAATAGCTCCAAATCGTCACTAAAACCATGCTTTTCTGTATTTTCAAAAACTATTTCTTCATTATCAACAAATACCACTTTCAACCGATATAACATAATCTCTCCTAATTCTATTATATGACTTTTAGCCTCTAGATCTAATTAGGCAAAGCTACCGCTTCAAATTTTTCATGCAGAGGATTCCCCAAATAATCTTCTACATAATTTTTCAGGTACCCCTTTTTCGTACAATTTTTTATTAGAAAGTTTAGAGTTAACCTTATGCAAAACCTTGAAGTTGCAGTTTGGAAACCGCGCCTTAAATTCATCAAAGGTAGTTCCCGAAATATCTTTTTCTTCTCCAGAGGAACCCTCCATAATGACCTTGGGAAGGAACACTTTCTTTTCGTTGGTCAACCTTCTACCAACATCGTCAAAAGTAAGCAAAGTACTACAATTGGAATCACCACCAAGCGTATCGTTAGGAACATACAAATAACGTGCTCGATTCTTTCGAAGTAAACTCATAACCTTGTATACATTCCCAGCCATGACCACCGCATCCTTTTTTNCCAACTCACAAGCATCAAATGTCTTAATAATTTTATTTCGGTTCAAAAAGGCTGTAATATCCGATTCCGTCTGAATCATTGTACTATTGGGTAGGTTGGCCTCGTAAATTTTTTTCGCCTCTCTAGGGAGAAACTTTTTACCTTGTCTCATCAGCATAGTGGTATCTCGATCAAGATATTTTAGCGGGGTAAGACACCCCATCCAAAGCAAACACTTCTTATTTATTTGTGAAACTTTGATTGCATCAGCATACATGGTATCCGGCCCAAACGAGTAAAAATTGGCTGAGGTAACCGCTGGGCCATCCAGGATTTTTAAAACCTGATCCACTGTAGGACCATGGGGCATCAGGCGCTTTCTGTAAGAGCCTAATGTAATTACCGAAAGTTCAAAGTTAATCCTTCCTGGGTATTTCTCTGCTAATCGATTGATCTCATTTGCGGGAGTATACCCGACGGTAAACAGGGTAATATTTTTATCCGTGCTATCCAGAAATTCATTCAACCAATCCATAGCACGGGGGTGTAAAAAAAGATCGGTCCACTCCATATACTCATTCCCACCGACAACCCAGTGTTCTGTTCCCGTGGGGTACGCCTGTATTTGCTTGAGTATATATTTCCAGTCTTCTTGAGTGGTCAGAGGGGTGTCAAAGGTAGTTCTATAACCAGTGTCTTTTTCGTAACAGAAAGCACATTTCACTGGACAGGTTTTGCCCAAACTAAGAGGGATTTTCCTGTCATTCATTTCGCGTCGGAACACCTCGTGCAACAATTCTTTATCCAAGATAAGTTCTCCCGATCAAACGATAAAAAAAATATTTTCGTCACAAAAGGTTNTTAATTTTCCCAATCATTGAAAACTTTTATCAAATTCTCATCCACGGGGACTTCCTCCCTCTGTTCATCAGTCAATTCTTTAACTAATTGACTCACATGTACAGAAGCGCACCCCATAAAAGCCATACTTTCCTGAGCCAGTTTATACGTACCCTCTTTTAATTTTTTTTGAAATTCGTCCAAGTGATTTTNATTAAAAGGTTTAATCTCTATAGCTTTCTTAAAAGATTCTATCGCCCCATAAAAATCTTTTTTTTCATGAAGGTCTATAGCATCCTTCAATACATCCTGCGCCTCTCTAAATTCCTCAACTGTAACTGGTGTTCTATCCATAACAACTATAATCCCAATTAATAAAATTAATGGAAACAAACCGTTCTTAAAATAAAAGCTCTTTAAACTATAACTCTCGGAAAAAACATCCTGTGCCCGATAAATAAGAGCAAACCCACACTAATATTGGAGTGGATTGAGACATGTTTATCACCCCTTTAGCGCTGATTGTCAAGATGCCTGAATTAAATGCATTAAAATCTTTCTTGAGAATACAAATTTGAAATAACTAAAGGGGGCGGGAGAATATTTACTTTAGAAAAGAGACTCACATCACTATCTGTATAAGGACACTTCGTCCTAACATAGGGATCCTGAAAAAGTATCTTGCAAGTTAGGAATAATGACCTAGAGCAGGTATTAAGCCACAAATCCGAGCCAGTAAGTTCCCAGCAATAATGGACCTCGATAGACTCTTGAAATGAAGATACCAGACAAAAAAACCCCACCCCATTTACTATGGGGTGGGTACCAGTCTTTCATTCAAACTTATTTTTCGGGAGGCTTAGGACTCGCTTCCTCAGTACAATTGCCATGTGGGCAACTCTGCGTGTGGCAACTCGATAAAAACATGGCTAACATCACTAAAACAATCATGCCGGCAATTCTTTTCATACTAGCTCTCCCCTAATTTTGTAAAGATCAAAGCCCGATTCAACATAAACAATAGTCTCATTCCTTCTTGGACATCGCCTTTTAACAGTATTTTGAGAGTATTTCAATCTATTTTTTTATTTTTCTAAAATCAACTTTTTCTCCTAGTTGACATCACGCACAAGGATGCCAATTCTTGTTGGAATCTTAGAGTTTTGTCTCTACAATTCAACCACGACAAACCTTTAAATAGAATTTATAAATAATTTATGCCTTATGACTACGAATCTGATGCCGCGATTATTAAAGATCATCTGAACTGCATTCATATTGGCTCTGAAATTTTGTTTCTGCCTGAAATCGACTCAACCAACAATTTAGCCAAAAAGCACTCGAAAAATAATGCTCAAGAAGGTCTGGTGATTATCGCCGAGTCTCAAACTGGAGGCCGAGGTCGAATGGGAAGGTCTTGGCATTCGCCTCCGGAAACAGGAATTTATTTATCAATTCTCTTGAAACCCAATCTCAAGCCTGATCACCTTTCATTCATTACTCTGCTCGCCGGGGTCTCCGCCATCTCAACTATTAACGAAATCAGTCATCAGCCCGCTAATTTGAAGTGGCCTAACGACATACTCATCAACGATAAAAAAGTATGTGGTCTATTATGTGAAATGACTCAAGAAAAAGGGAGTTCCTTTTCCGTAGTTATCGGCATCGGTATAAATGTCAATCAATTACCAGAGCAGTTTCCTAAGGATTTGAAAAAAACAGCCACCTCTCTTAGGATAGTAAACGGGTCACCAATAAATCGACTGACCGTGATCCGGTCATTGTTAACAACCCTAGATCGTGAGTACCGTTTTTTTTTAGCTGAGGGTGGACATTCGGTGATTAAAAAATGGAAGCTCAATACTGACTTATTTGGGAAAAAAGTCTCTGTTAAGCGGGGATCTGTCATCATTACAGGCACCGCTATGAATCTTGATGAATTGGGTCGGCTTGTCCTGCGCCGAGACAACGGGCATGCCGAGGTTATTGACTCTGGTGAGGTCACACTAGGATAAATTGGAAGGAAAAACTGCTATCAAAACCCAATGTGTCACAATATTATTTCTAGCGAACAGCTAGAATCCATCTTTACGATCCATAATCGGTGGTCCACCACCCTTGGCTTTTCTTGCTTTTTTCTTTTCCTCTCGAATTCGATGCTCTTCATCTAGATCGCGCTTATTTACTTTCGACACGAGAAAAACCATTAGTGGATAGGCTGGAAGCGACATTACTCCCCATGCCAACATAAATTTTGCCTGTGTTGAAATTGGGGCAGTCCCCTCACTTTCTGCCCCACCCGCTATGGCCAAACCTATCATCATTCCTAGACCCATGCCAAGGAGGGAGGATATGGCCGTCTTGTGTAGGATTTCATTTTGATATAGGGTTGGAAATATTGGAAATTCCGTTACATACGCACCCAAGATGCCAAGCGTAAACAACATGAACATTACAGCCATCAAGAAGTCGTTAGTGATAGCAACAGTAGCAGCTGCAAGGTACGCTGGCGCCCAAAGCCCCATAAGGAATGGGTTCTTTTTATAATCCATAAAATAACTCCGTTTTCAGTAGAGATCAGGCATAGGGAATTATACCCCATTCTCGGAACAAGAATATAACGCCTCGTCAGTAGCAACGCCTGTTTGCTAATTTTTCCCGGAAGGCCATGGTAGATTTTGGTGTAATCTGTGTCAAGTGCAAATCCCTGTCTTTGCAAGGGATTTAACCGATAATATTAACAATAGTCCAACACACGGAATGCCCATTTAGAATTCATTTATAATGATTGCTATAAGCTAAAGAGAAAAGATAGGACTCAAGAGGGGACGAATGTGCCAACTCTGGACCGCCTCAGAGAGTCTTTATTCAAAGTACAGCTTTACTGGGATTTTAACTAATAATTTTAACGTTTGTTTCAAAATTTTTAAAATCCAAGTTTCCGATAGATCTGTAATTAACTTAGTCTAAGAAAATTGAATCAAATGTCAGGGAATCGAACGCCACTCCCTTCACCGATGCCAACTTGCACCATGAAATACTCTTTTTGCCTTTAATCCATTAAGTCGCCCCCCTACTCCTTAACCTATCAGCTACCCCAAGAAGTTGAACTAATCTCACAATCCTTATAAAATGAATGGGTTATTTTCAAATCTCTCCATTTTTTGAAAGAACCCTAAAATTAAAAAAGCCATGTCTCGAAGGGATTACTATAAAATTCTTGGTGTTGCCAAAGATGCGAAGCCCAGTGATATAAAAAAAAGCTATCGTGAGCGAGCTAAAATATTTCATCCAGATGCCAATAAGGGAAGTAAAAAATCAGAAAACCAGTTTAAAGTTTTGTCTGAGGCTTACAATGTTTTAAGCAATACTAAAAAACGTAAGGAATACGACCGAGAACGCTCTCAAAAGGACTCTCACAAAAGAGGTCCATCAAAAGGGTGGGGTTCATCGGAATCTGATCGCTGGGGATATGGATTCGGCAATCAAGAACCACAGGATCGACCTCGACAGGACGGACCATTCGGCCAAACAGCAGCAGAAGATCCTCAACCGCACGACCCCAACGCTCCTACTAGAGGATTTGACCTTCAGTTCATGGCCGATGTAGATTTTGTTACTGTTGCGCTCGGGGGAACCATCTCCTACAATTACGAAAAATATGCCCGTTGTGTAAACTGCGAAGGGACTGGTGAAACTGGTGAAAAAACATGTGCGGAATGTGGAGGGAAACGCCAGATTGTAAAAGAAGCTAATTTAACCGTCAAAATCCCCCCTGGGGTTGCAGATCAGTATGTCCTTCGTCTTCAAAATGAAGGAGGAGAAGGGATGAATGACGGCCCGCCAGGAGATTTGTTTCTAAAAATTTGCACCAAGCCTCATCCTATTTTTAAACGAAAAAAAAATGACATCTACATGGAAGTTCAGATTCCTCCAGAATTAGCAGAAAATGGAGGCCCCCTTGATATCGAAACGCTAGATACCGTTAAGACCATAGAAGTCGAAGAGAGCACTCTTACTGGAGAGGAACTTCGTATCCCTAAAAATGGAGCAGCCATTTTGTGGGGAAAAAAACGGGGTGACTTAATTATTAAATTTTCAATAGTGGATTCCAAAATCTAATGAAATTTATTTTTATAATTCTCTTGATAACTTTTAGTATTGCTGTCTTAACTGCTTTTATTTTAAGAAGTAGAAAGCGTGGAAAACGTGCCCTCTACGTGGGAGGAAAACCAACCATCAAGAAGAAAAAAACCAAACCCAAAGTCTCCAAGGCTAAGATAATGGGCCCGGAGAATCCAGCATGGGTCAAAATGTATGCCGAGGAAATGGCTAAACGCAACACGGCACAAACTACAGCAGTAGTCAAAAAATGGTTAAGGGAGGGATAACTGGGGGAGGTTTTACTTCTTTTTCTCTTGCGCCCAAGCCTTGGCTCTAGCCCTAAAAGTGGCTTTGAGTTCTTCTGAAACAGGCGCTGGACTCACAGGACGGGGCCCTGAACCGGAGGATTTGGGTGCCACAGTCGCAGCATCAGTTTTTGTAGTAGACCCTTGGGCGGCTGGTTTGTCTCCCTCCGCAACGGGTTCAGCCGGAGCTGGTTTTTCTCCAACTGCAGCGGATGCTTCACCCGGCTTGCTAACAAGTCTCATCGATGACCAAACATCGTTTCCTGGATAGGGGGTATCTAAGCCTATTTTTAAGTCATATCGTATGATTTGATCATCGGAGCACTCACTAATCCAAGTGTTCGCAACACAACCTGCATCAAAAATCGGGTCAAGAGGAAACATTGTTCCATTTTTATCTTCACAACTTTTAGTCCCTGTTTTGTCAACGAGAGTGGAGGCTTCCTGTTTATTGGGAATCCTCCAATTATCGATTCCAGCGTGCTTTTCTTTATTGATCTGATCCACATAAGTCCGGTGATCCTGCCAAGTATAAAATTTATGGGTATCCAACCAAGCATCTGCCTGTTTCCATATTAACCCAGTATTAGGATCGGTAACTGTTCCGTCACCATTGTCAGCAAAAGGCTTTAGTTCGGGGACTGGTTTTTTTCCAGGAGCTGTTTTCTTTGCAGGGGCAGTTTCTTTTACAGCGCTTGGTTCTGCTGTTTTATCTGATGGGGGGTCAATTTTTTCAGAAGGTTCTGCCTCAGTCATACTACAATTCCTCAAGTTATCTTAATATTTTATTCAGGAGACCACGCAAACTAAAACTAATGCTGAGGATACTTTTTTAAAATTTCATCTAAGTCTTTTTTAGATTGGGTCAACATACTCAACATATCTCCAAGCTCTATCGCAGAATAAGAATCTAAACACTCTTTATAGTTTTCTCTATAACTGAAAGCGTTGCACTGAATCCACTTCATCACTGCATCGTCCCCAGACCCGTCACTGCATTCATTTTTTTTTCTAGCCAACAAATTCGTTTGTGAAATGCGTATGATTTCACAAACCAAATCGTCTTTGATTCTGCTCACCAGCTAACCTCGTTAACATATCAAAACTACCATAATTTGAAATTTGGCCAATTTATAACGATTTACAACACTTGTCAATTCGATATTTCTAAGCAAACTTAAGCTTAAAAAAAAAAACCGTCTCGATGCATCTCGGAAGCCTCTAATGTGCTTTCTTTTAAAATAATATATCAAAACTACCATAATTTGAAATTTGGCCAATTTATAACGATTTACAACACTTGTCAATTCGATATTTCTAAGCAAACTTACGCTTTAAAAAAAAAACCACCCCGATGCATCTCGGAAGCCTCTAATCTGCTTTCTTTTAAAATAATACCTTATTTTACCTAGGCTTAAAATCAGTTAAAAGAAAATATTCTTTAAACTTAGATCATTAGGTCAAATAACATTTCTACCCTGAAAGTAACCTAATCAGCCAAATCGAGTTTTATTTCTCGGATCCAGACCATCTCTAAGTCTATCACCTAAGAAGTTGAAACTTAAAATTGTAAAAAAAAT
>JGI26382J51730_1000809_pt1 | contig 14684 bp, 17 predicted proteins | sample SaaInlV_165m_DNA_2_FD_51730 | JGI IMG/M metagenome (IMG submission 51730) | reverse complement strand
GTTAATATAAATATGAATGATGTCAGAGTTGATACATTTAGAGCCTCTGGGGCTGGCGGTCAGCATGTCAACAAAACAGATTCAGCTGTAAGGGTTACTCATATTCCAACTGGAACAGTAGTAGAGTGTCAAGATGGACGCTCACAACATAAAAATAAAGCTCAAGCTCTATCTGTTTTAGCATCAAGGATTCTTGATGCACAGCAGCAAGAGCAACAAAAAGAGCAGGCTTCACAAAGAAAAGAGCTTGTAGGAAGTGGTGATCGCTCTCAAAGGATTCGAACCTACAATTACCCCCAAGGCAGAGTCACTGATCATCGGATTAATTTAACTCTCTACAAGTTAAACGAGGTAATGGAAGGTGAATTAGAGTCAATCATTGATCCTCTTACCATTGAGCAGCAAACCAATCAATTAACTGAACTCAATGAAACTCTTTAAGTTCTTTTTGGAAAAAACTGAGCAATAAAAAAAATCGCGCCTAAAGTTATTACAATTGTAGGTCCAGTTGCCAAATCAAAATCAATCGAAAGATACAATCCCATTAGAACTGAGAAAATGGATACAATCATTGATCTAACTATCATTGCAAGCGGTGAATTTGAAAAGACCCTGGCAATAGCGGGTGGAATGATAAGAAGTGATGTAATAAGAAGTACCCCAACGATTTGAACTGAAACTGAAACCGCTAGAGCTATTAAAAACATAAATAGAAGGTCATAAAAAAGCTTATTAATACCTTCAGCTTTAGCGAGNTCTTCATTAAGTGTCAGTAATAATAATTTTTTCCAGTTCATTACTAAAATTGAAATGACGATGACAGCAACGAAGAATATCCAATATATATCACTTGGTGTTATAGATAAAATATCGCCAAACAGGTAAGAAAAATAGTCTGTATTTTGATTTCCAATGATCCCCAAAACTACAATGCCTAAGGATAGTGAAATATGGGAGAAAATNCCTAATATAGCATCACTTGACCAAAACTCTTTTTGTTGCAAAATAACTATTAGAGTCGCAAATAGACCTCCGATAACAACCAAACCAAAGTTAATACCTAGTCCAGTTACCAGNCCCAAAGCNACNCCTAAAAGAGCACTATGAGAAATTGAATCCGAAAAATATGAAAGCCTCTTCCATATAACGAAGCAACCCAGAGAGCCAGCAATTATCGAAACACCTATCGCTGCAACTATAGCTCTATAAATAAAATCATCCATTTNNATAAAGCCTAAATAACCTCAANTGCAGTCTTTGCACAAGCCATAAAGATAGAGAGAATGATCAGTCAATTCAAAGCTATGTTTTTTTGCAATTTGAATTTGGTGTTTTTCAATAACATCATCCTGAAATTCTACAATCTTATTACACTTGACACAAACTAGATGGTCATGGTGCTCTAGTCCACACAACTCATAAACTGCTTGGTTGTTTTCAAAGTTTAGTTTCTGAACAATTCCTGATTCTTCAAACTGAGAGAGAACACGGTAAATTGTTGCAACACCCACCTCCTCATTATGATCAATAAAGACTCTGTAAATATCTTCCGCACTGAGGTGGTGATTTGGAGAATTCTCTAAAACTTCTAAAATTTTTAGCCTTGGGAGAGTAACTTTTAAACCAGCACTTTTTAAATCTTCTGCATCCATTAAAAAATCCTTAAGGTAAAATCTACACTATATTTTATATGTTTATAACGATGAAGAGATTAACTTTTATTTTGCTTGCCTCACTGGTATTGGCTGGCTGCACTAACTCGCTAACAAAAACCTCTGAACTACCAAAGCTCCCGAAGTTCTCAATGCCTGAACTTCCAAAAATGCCAAAGCTGTCNTTGCCNAGCTGGGCAAAACCAAAGATGCCCTCTATTGATGTCTATAAACCAACAATTATGCAAGGCTCGGTTTTAGATATGAATGAAGTCAATAAGCTTCAGTTGGGAATGTCTAAAGAGAGTGTAATGAATTTAATCGGCTCGCCAAGTATTATTGATCCATTTCATCAATACCAATGGGACTATATCAATCACTCTTTGATTGAGGGAGAGATTGAAATTCAGTATCGCTTAAGATTGATTTTTAAAGATAGCCTTTTGACTGAAATTGATAAAAGTGGACTAGAAAGCCTATCAGCTGATAATTAGCTACTGCTTGAGGTTTTGATAACTAGATTTTTCTGCGTTTATTTAGCTTATCAACTAAAATAAACGAATGTCAAAACTAAAAATAAATAACTTAAGCTGTCAAAGAGGTTATAACCTTCTATTTGAAAACTTATCGTTTGAGTTAAATTCTGGTGAAGTATTAAAAATTTCTGGTCCAAATGGGTCGGGTAAAACTTCATTAATGAAAATACTTGCTGGTCTTAACTCGTTTGAGACAGGCTCAATTGAGTATGACAACATTAAGATTAATAGTGAGAAATATAATCTTGATTTTCTTTATCTAGGTCATTTGGCAGCGCTTAGCCCAGAGCTAAGCTGCTTAGAAAATTTAAAATATACAGCTCATCTTGGAAACAATAATCTAAATCCAGATTTTTCTGACGCCCTAACAAAAGTTGGCTTAGAAAAATTTGAAAATGAGCTTGTAGGTAAACTATCAGCTGGCCAGAAAAAAAGAATTGCGCTTTCGCTATTATTTATTACTCAATCCAAAGTATGGCTTTTAGATGAGCCCTTTTCAGCACTTGACTCACAAGCAATCAAAATAATTGAAAGTAGAATTGAGGAACATTGTAACTCTGGTGGTCTTTGTATCCTAACTACACACCAAGATTGTAATATCGAAAACATTAAGGAAATTTCACTTTGAACATCTTCATCCTAACAATGTTAAGAGATTTGAAAATGGCTTTCAGAAATCCATCTAGCTTTTTGAATCCTCTTATGTTTTTTGTAATTTCTATCTCTTTATTTCCGATTGCAATTAGTCCAGAAGCTCAAACCTTATCAAGCATTGCGCCAGGAATAATTTGGGTAATAACGATGCTTTCAGTTCTGTTGTCTCTAAATTCATTGTTTCACTATGACTATGACAATGGAGTTCTGGAACAAATGATTATTTCTCACCATTCACTACCGTTAATTTTATTGGGTAAAACTTTGGCTCATTGGATACTCTCCGGACTTCCAATCATCATATTGTCCCCTTTTCTTGGAATGGCGCTTTTCATTAACTCTGAGGGTATTTACATTCTGATGTTGACACTAGTTATTGCTACGCCATGTCTGAGTCTTATTGGTTCAATTGGAGCTTCTCTCGTTGTGGGCATTAAAAATTCGGGAATGCTCTTGTCTTTATTAATTCTTCCTTTGTATATACCAATCTTGATTTTTGCAACAAGTGCAGTATCTCAATCTCAATCTAATCTTCCGATAGATGGTCAGTTATATTTTCTAGGCTTTATCTTAATTCTTAGCTTACTCATAACTCCTTTTCTAAGCGCAGTATCATTAAAAATAAGCCTGGAATAGACTTTACATTTATTGTTAAAAGATTATAATTAAGCCACGCTGATTTGTTCTGATTGCTAGCGTTGTCGCAAAAGCGACTAAAACAAGCTAAAGCTGGCCTCTCTTTTATGAAATCCTACTTTAGTATTAAACAATTTTTATAGGATTTTATTATGATATTTACTTCTGAATCTGTTTCTGCTGGTCACCCTGACAAGGTTTGTGATCAAATCTCTGACGCCATTCTTGATGCTGCACTTGAACAAGATCAAAACTCTAGAGTTGCTGTAGAGACTCTCGTAAAAGATAATCAAGTTGTTTTGGCNGGTGAAATAACTATGAAAGAAGGGAGTTTTATTGATTATGATGATGTAGTTCGTAAAACAATTCTTGGTATTGGTTATAACAAGGAAGAGTATGGTTTTAATGGNAGTACATGCTCAATAACGAATCTACTTGGAGAGCAATCAGGAGACATCTCCATTGGCGTTACTGAGAGTGAAAATCATGAACAAGGTGCAGGCGACCAGGGCCTTATGTTTGGTTACGCAGAAAACTCAACAGATGAACTAATGCCGGCGCCAATAATGCTGTCTCATCAATTAGTCAGACAGCAAGCCGATTTGATGCTAAGTGGAGAAATACCATGGCTCCGCCCAGACGCTAAGTCTCAAGTGTCTTGTGTCTATGAAGGAACTCAAATTGTAGGCATTGACGCTGTAGTTTTATCAACTCAGCATGATGGTGACATTTCACTTGAANACCTTAGAGAGAGTGTTCTTGAAAATATTATTAAGCCAATTCTTCCTGAAAAGTGGCTTACAAGTGAAACTCAATACCACATCAATCCAACAGGAAATTTTGAAATTGGAGGCCCTGTGGGCGATGCAGGACTGACTGGAAGAAAAATTATAGTTGACACCTATGGNGGTATGGCTAGACACGGAGGAGGCGCTTTTTCAGGCAAAGATCCTTCAAAAGTAGACAGAAGCGCNGCCTATGCTACTCGATACGTTGCCAAAAATATTGTTGCAGCTGGAATCGCTAAGCGATGTGAAATTCAAGTTTCATATGCGATTGGTGTTGCTGAGCCAACTAGTATAAGCGTTGATACTTTTGGGACTGGCGAGCTGGCCAATCACGAAATTGTAGCCCTTATTAGAGAGCACTTTGATTTACGACCTAAAGGTTTGATAGCTATGTTAGATTTAAAACGCCCTATCTATCAACAAACAGCAAGCTATGGTCACTTTGGTAGAACCGAAGACTCAATTAGCTGGGAGAAAACAAATAGAGCAGAACTCTTAAAATAGTTTCTTTTTTATTTGTTTTTGGTATAATCTGAATCCTGCCAAGGAGCGTTGCATTGAAATACTTCTCAATCAGGCTTGGCAATCAAAACGACGCTCATTTTATTAACTTAACGGGAAATTAAATGAGTAACTCTTCTATTGACAATAAAGACTTTAAAGTAACTGATCTTAACCTTGACGGTTTAAATAATGACTATAAGGTTGCCGATATAAATCTGGCAGACTTTGGTCGTAAAGAAATCGAACTTGCTGAAGCCGAAATGCCCGCTTTAATGGCTCTTCGTGCAAAATATAACAAGGAAAAGCCTTTGAGTGGTGCAAAAATCATGGGCTGTATTCATATGACCATTCAAACTGCTGTACTTATGGAAACATTGATTGATCTTGGTGCTGAAATTCGCTGGTCATCTTGCAATATCTTTTCTACACAGGACCACGCTGCATCCGCTATGGCTGCGAGTAATATTCCAGTTTTTGCTTGGAAAGGTGAAACTGAAGAAGAGTTTTTATGGTGTATTGAGCAAACGATCCTTCAGAATGGCAAGCCATGGGATGCAAATATAATTCTTGATGATGGTGGTGACTTAACACAAATGGTTCATGAAAAGTATCCAGAGATGCTAAATAATATTCACGGAATCAGCGAAGAAACTACTACTGGTGTACATCGTCTTCTTGAAATGGTTGAAAGTGGTGAACTAAAAGTGCCTGCAATCAATGTCAATGATGCCGTCACAAAATCAAAAAATGATAATAAGTATGGATGTAGACACTCGCTTAATGATGCCATTAAGCGCGGCACTGACATGCTAATGTCAGGCAAGAAGGCGTTATTAATAGGTTATGGTGATGTTGGCAAGGGATCAGCTATGTCACTTCGCCAAGAGGGAATGATTGTAAAGGTAACTGAAGTGGATCCTATCTGTGCTTTTCAAGCATGTATGGATGGCTTTGAAGTAGTCTCTCCTTATATTGATGGCATTAATACTGGATCACTAAATTGCATTAATAAAGAACTATTAAGCACTACTGATTTAATTGTAACAACCACTGGCAATACAAATGTTTGTGACTCATTAATGCTAAGGAGTCTTAAAGCAGGCTCTGTAGTCTGTAATATTGGTCATTTTGATAATGAAATTGATACTCTTTACATGCGTGATAACTGGAAGTGGGATGAAGTAAAACCTCAGGTTCACCGCATCTATCGCTCTGAAGATAAAAATGATTATTTGATTCTTCTTTCTGAAGGCCGACTGGTTAATTTAGGAAATGCAACAGGTCACCCCTCCAGAATCATGGATGGTTCTTTTGCCAATCAAGTACTCGCACAAATGCATCTTTATGAAAAGAAATTTGCTGACCTGCCTGAAAATGAAAAAGCTGAGAATATAACTGTTGAGCTGCTTCCGAAGAAGCTTGATGAAGAGGTAGCAGCTGGAATGGTAGGTGGTTTTGGTGGCGTTCTAACTGTTTTAACTGATACTCAAGCAGAATACATAAATACGCCTAAAGAAGGCCCATTCAAGCCAGAGTCTTATAAATATTAAGCTCTATTTAGTAATTAAAAAATGCGGGTTTTTTCCCGCATTTTTTTTAACTGTCTTTAAAAGTAATAATTTAAATGTCAACCCCTATAACTTATTGGTGAGGTAAAATTTTTAGTTATTTATAAGTTCAAATTTAATGACTAATTTAGAATTAGATACAACCAAATCATTTCAAAATTTAATCCTTAAATTACAAAATTATTGGGCTGAAAAAGGTTGTGCAATTACTCAACCCTTTGATATGGAGGTTGGTGCTGGTACTTTCCATCCTGCAACTTTTATTAGGTCAATTGGTCCTGAACCTTGGAAAGCAGCCTACGTTCAACCCTCAAGAAGGCCTGGGGACGGTCGATATGGTGAAAACCCTAATCGCCTTCAACATTATTATCAATTTCAAGTTTTATTAAAGCCATCTCCCAGTGATATTCAGGACTTGTATCTTGACTCACTTTCAGCAATTGGTATTGATTTAAACATGCACGATGTTAGGTTTGTCGAGGATAACTGGGAATCCCCTACTTTAGGAGCCTGGGGCCTTGGATGGGAGGTATGGCTCAACGGAATGGAAGTTAGTCAGTTTACTTATTTCCAGCAAGTTGGTGGTCTCACTTGCAAACCTATTTCAGGAGAACTTACTTATGGCCTTGAGAGACTTGCAATGTACCTTCAAGGCGTTGATAGCGTTTATAATCTAATTTGGACAGAGGGACTTACCTATGGTGATGTATTTCATCAAAATGAAGTTGAGCAGTCAAAATATAACTTTGAGATTGCTGATATTGAAGTTCTTTTCAGGCAATTTGATGAAGCCGAAGCCATGAATTTAAAACTCATAGAAGAAAACCTTCCTTTTCCAGCTTACGAACAAACGATGAAGGCATCGCATATTTTTAATCTTCTTGATGCAAGAAAAGCAATCAGTGTTACGGATAGGGCAAGATTCATTCGGAGAGTAAGGTCCATGAGCCAAAAGGTCGCTCAAGAATATTATGACTCAAGAGAAAGATTAGGCTTTCCAATGTTAAAGAAATAGTTTCATAGAAGCTGATGAGGCCTTTTCACTCTATTTACAATAAAATTCTCAAATGGTCGTCTAGTCGATTTGCAATTGTATGGCTCTCGGTCATCAGCTTTTTAGAGTCATCTATTTTTCCAGTCCCAGTTCAAGACTTGTTACTGGCGTCAATGTCACTAAAAAATAGAACAAAAGCCTACTATTTTGCAGCTATATGCACAGTTGCTTCAGTTCTTGGAGCTGTAGCTGGCTACTTTATTGGAGTTTATGCAATCAATTTAATCATGCCGCTTTTATCAAAATTTAACTACATGCCAGAGCTTTATGCTGCTGAAAACTACTTTAACACGTATGGAATTTGGATAATTTTAATCGCTGGATTTAGCCCAATACCCTACAAACTATTTACAATCACTGCAGGAATGATGTCTATGGCACTTCTTCCATTTATTGGTTTTTCTATAATTGCAAGGGGGGCAAGATATTTCCTCATTTCAATGCTTGTAAGAAAATTTGGAAAAATGGCTGATACATGGTTAAATAAGTACATAGACTGGCTTGGATACATACTTATTATCGCCATTGCTTTATTTCTATGGTATGAATACTAAACTTATAACNCTTCTCTTATTAATTTTCCTGTCAGGTTGCTTGACTAATCAGCCTGGACAAGTTANTGTCGAAGAAAGGTCATTCAATATAGTTGATACAAAAAGTTCCAAAACTGCATCCAAATCCAACACAACAAACATTAAAAAAAACTGGTCATTACCGGTTGACTCNTCAATTCTTAAAAAGTACTCAGAAAAGGATGGTCATTTTGGCCTCACTTTTAATAATGGATCAGGTCAAGAAGTAAGGGCNGTAAGAAAAGGCGAAGTTGTCTATAGTGGCGATAGAATGGCTAGNTATGGAAAGATGATTATCATTAAACANTCTTATGGCTTTTATAGCATCTACAATCAAAATCAAGAGCTACTCGTTAGTGAGGGTGAGACTATTGAAAAAGGTCAGTTAATAGCATTAACTGGTGATAAGCCTCTTTATTTCGAAATGAAAAAATACGAAGAACCCATTAATCCATTAAAATATCTCTAATGAATGACTTTATCCAAAATATAAGCCCAATTCAATCAGTTGCAGTTCTTTTGGTAATTACGATTATTGCCCATTTTGTTTTAGGTGGCATTTTAAAGCAAATAACTAAGCACTCTGGCAGCACCAAGACTCAAATTGATGATTACTTAATTGGGGCTATTTCAGCGCCACTTAAACTTCTCATTTGGTATGGCTGGTTATACTTTTCTCTAAAAGAGCTAACCTCTGAAATTCAATCTTTAAATGATATTGTCGGCTATATAGCTATTGCACCAGTATTTATTTTAACTTGGGGAGTCTTAAGGTTAATTTCAAGCGTTGAAAGCTATCTCTTAGAGGCTGAGGGTAATGTTGACAAAGACTCTATTAGACTTTTTACCCGCTTAATTAAGATTCTTTTCGTATTTGCTATCATCCTTGGAGTGGCTCAATTTTATGGTTATGCAGTTTCTTCAATTCTTACCCTGGGTGGTGTTGGAGGTATTGTTGTTGGTTTTGCAGCAAAAGATATGCTTGCAAATGTTTTTGGTGGACTCATGATTCAAATGGATAAACCGTTCTCAACTGGAGACTGGATTCGAACAAGTGATAAAAGCATTGAAGGTGTTGTAGAAAAAATTGGCTGGAGAATGACTCGAATTAGAACTTTTAATAAAAACCCTGTCTACGTTCCAAACTCGATATTTGCTACTATCCCAATTGAAACCCCCTCTAGAATGACCAATAGACAAATACATGAAATTATTGGAATTCGATATGATGACATTGCTCAAATGGAAAGCATCATCAAAAAAGTAGAGGAGTTATTAATCAACAGTGAAAACATCGATAATGATCAACCTTGTCGAGTTAATTTTGATTTGTTTAACGCTTCGTCACTAGACTTTGTTATTTGGGCATTCAGCTCGCTTACAGATGCGGGTGAATTTAAGAAATTTAAGGGGAAATTACTTCTTGATATAGCACAAATCATTGCTGATCATGGCGCTGAGATTGCCTACCCCACTCAAACTTTACACATTCAAAAAGCATAAATGACCATCTCCAAGCTTCACATTCGCACTTTTGGGTGTCAAATGAACGAATACGATTCTAATAAAATGAGCGACGTTCTTAACGCTTCTCATGGTTTAAATCTGACTGAAGATATAAGTGAAGCTGATGTTTTATTAATTAATACCTGCTCTATTCGTGAAAAAGCTGAAGATAAGTTGTTTCACCAATTAGGCCGCTGGAGAAAGCTTAAAGAAAAAAATCCAAACTTAGTGATTGGAGTTGGCGGATGTGTTGCCTCACAAGAAGGCGACCTTATTCTTAAAAGGGCTCCATATGTTGATATGATATTTGGGCCGCAAACCCTTCACAGGCTTCCAAATATGCTGAATGATGCCCTCAATCAACATGAAATTAGCATCGATATTTCNTTCCCCGAAATTGAAAAATTTGACCACTTACCCGAACCTCACAGTAACGGTGCCTCTGCATTTGTTTCCATTATGGAAGGATGCAGTAAATACTGCACTTTTTGTGTCGTTCCTTACACAAGAGGAGAGGAGATTTCAAGGCCATTTAATGATGTAATTCATGAAGTCGAACTATTAGCAAATCAGGGTGTCAAAGAAGTTAATCTTTTAGGACAAAATGTCAACTCCTATAGGGGATTAATGGATGATGGCGAAATTGCTGATTTAGCTCTTTTAATTGCAATTGTTGCTCAAGTTACAGGTATTGAGAGGATAAGGTATACCACGTCACATCCTGTAGAATTTAGTAATCGACTGATTGAGGCGTACGCTGAAGTACCTGAACTGGTATCTCATCTGCATCTTCCAGTTCAAAGTGGCTCAGATAAAATATTAGGACTCATGAAAAGGGGTCATACAGCTATTGAGTATAAATCCAAAATAAGAAATTTAAAGAAAATTAGACCTGATATTTCTATTTCTTCAGATTTTATTATTGGCTTCCCTGGTGAAACAGAAAATGATTTCAACGATACAGTTAGCTTAATTGATGAAATCGGCTTTGACAAGTCATTCAGTTTTATCTACTCTAAAAGACCAGGCACCATTGCCTCAAGTATGGCAGATGATGTAAGTCCAGAAATTAAAAAACAAAGACTTGCTCTTGTTCAAGATAGGCTCAACGCCAATACTGAAGAAATTTCTAAATCTATGATTGGTAGTATTCAAAAAGTTTTAGTTGAGGGTGCTTCAAAAAAAGGTGGAACCTTGTCCGGAAGAACTGAAAATATGAGAACTGCGCACTTTCCTGGAAGCAATGAGCTGATTGGAAAGATAGTAGCAGTCAAGATTTTAGATGGAATTGGAAACTCACTTCAAGCAAGATTACTGGACCATTCAGAGTCTCAGCCATAACTTAGAAAACCAATAATAGCGCCCTGCCTCTTTATAAGGCATTGTACAGTTGTATCGACTTCTTCCAATTGCAAGAGGCTCATTTGAGATTACACTAACCGACTGAAGACCATCCCAATCAAGTTTGGCCTTTTCCTGACCAGAGACATAACACGAAAAATTATTTTTTTCATAGCTTGTAAGTTGTCGAGAGAAGTTAAGATTCAATACTGGAATGAAATCATCTGAAATAATCAGCGATTTTGGATTAGAGCTCTCTATTGGCATTTCTACAGTTTTAACTTTGAGAGAAAAACTATTCATTTGGGCATAAGGCCCAGACATTGAAAATCTGGGTATATTTAAAAAGTCACTTGTTTGACTTGCAACACCAGACTGTTGTCCAAAAGCAATATAGCCCTTTGATTTAACATAAGAATAAGTCAATTCATCGAACTCTCCGTAAGGATATGCAAAAAACTTATCATTTGTATTCATTTCACTCATTATTCTTTCTTGAGCAAAAAAGATCTCATCTTCGACAATCTGAGCATCCTTATTAACCAAATGGAGATGATTCACGCTGTGGTTATAAATATCTACCAAAGGCGCCATCTCACGAAGTTGGCTCCACGTCACCATAGAGTCATATTTTTTATCTATAGGGTTAGTGGATACAAAAACAGACATTGGAAATTGATATTTAGCCAACAATGGAAAAGCTTCAGTATAGATCGATAAAAACCCATCATCTGCTGTGAGGCTCACACAATTTGATGGCAAGCTTTCTTTAGACTGGAGATTTCTAATTACTTTTTTCAAAGGAAGAACTTTGTAATCATTGTTTTTTAAGTATTCCAGATGCTGTTTAAAGACCTCTGGAGGAGTGCTAGTTGATTTAGGACCATCGTCTGAAAAACGATGATACAAAAGTAGTACACAGTCAGTCTCTAAAGCTTGTGAAGTAAAAGGAGTGTAAATTAAAATTACCACTAAAAGCTTAAACAGTATTTTTGATAGGGTCATAAGTTAAATGATAAATCAAATATGAAGCAAAATCATGTAACTTAACATTTGTTTTCAATGGAATTCAGTAAAATATAAATCATGAAATTTTCTCTCAATATTCGTCGCTCCGAACAGCTTGTTAATATTTGTGGAAGCTTAGATAAAAATCTAGAAAATATAGCCACTAATCTTGATGTAGATATCTCCAATAAAGGGGCTGATTTTATCATTAAGGGGAATAATGCAGCCTCAGCTGTTTCAGTTCTTCAAGAACTATTAATCTTATCTGAAAAGAAAACAATTGATTTTAGTGACATTGATCTCTGCATCAAATCACTTAGCAGTCCAAATGGAGAGGCAAAATCAGTCACAATAAAAACCAGCAAGAAGCATATTCATATAAGGAGTGATAATCAACAAAAATATGTTAATTCAATAATAGAAAATGATGCAGTTTTTGCTATTGGTCCCGCAGGAACAGGAAAAACATATTTAGCCGTTGCAAGAGCTGTTGAAGCTCTTGAAAACTCAAATGTAAAAAGAATAGTTTTAGTAAGACCAGCAGTTGAAGCTGGAGAAAAATTGGGATTTCTTCCTGGCGATCTTAGTGAAAAAGTTGACCCTTACCTTCGTCCTATTTATGATGCACTATATGACTTTATTGGCTTCGAGAGAGTCAATAAGTTAATAGAAAAACGTATCATAGAAGTTGCTCCATTGGCTTTCATGAGAGGAAGAACGCTGAATGAGTCATACATTATTCTTGATGAGGCTCAAAACACCACCATACCTCAAATGAAAATGTTTTTAACACGAATGGGTTTTGGCTCAAAAATGGTCATAACAGGTGATATTACTCAAATTGATTTGCCTAATCCAAGTCAGTCTGGTTTAACAGATGCAATTAAAATCCTAAAAAATATTGATCAAATTGCATTTTGTAATTTTGACGCCAATGATGTAGTTAGGCACCAATTAGTTAAAAAAATTGTAAGCGCTTACGATAAAAGCTAAATGAAGCCTAATAATAAAATTATAGTGGGTCTTTCTGGTGGTGTTGATTCGTCAGTTTCAGCATACTTATTACTTGAAAAAGGTTTTCAAGTTGAAGCCCTATTTATGAAAAATTGGGATGAGGATGACGATGATGAATATTGCAGCGCATCAGAAGATCTTGCAGATGCTCAGCAAGTTGCAGATTTGCTGGGAATCAAACTTCATACAGTTAACTTTTCACATGAATACTGGGAAGATGTTTTTGAGCATTTTTTATCTGAACATAAAAAAGGTAGAACGCCTAATCCTGACGTATTATGCAACAAAGAATTAAGTTTAAGGCCTTTTTAGACTACGCCAAAGATCTTGGTGCAGATAAAATTGCAACGGGTCACTATGCCAGAATATCAAATGATAATGGAAAATACCGCCTCAAAGCTGGGGTTGATGGCAATAAGGATCAGAGTTACTTTCTTCATTTACTGAACCAAGAACAACTCTCACAAAGCTTATTTCCTCTTGGCGAAATTGATAAAAAAGAAGTTCGTGAAATTGCCAAGAGTCAGCAATTTGAAAATGCCGATAAAAAAGACTCAACAGGAATTTGTTTTATAGGTGAAAGGCCATTTTCAGAATTTTTAACTACTTTTCTCCCTAAAGAAAAAGGTGATATTGTAGATCAGGATGGTGCATTTATAAAACATCATAATGGCCTTCCCTTTTATACAATAGGTCAAAGAAAAGGCCTTGAGATTGGAGGAGGGTTTGGTGACTCTCAAGAGCCATGGTTTGTTGCAGATAAGCTTGTTGAATCTAACAAAATTATTGCTGTTCAAGGAGATCATCAAATGCTATATCATAATTCACTTATAGCGGATGATGTTCATTGGATAGATGATGCGCCTAAATTTCCACTAAATTGCAGTGCAAAAATACGTTATCGACAAGCCTCTCAAGAATGTNNCGTTAAGATTGAAGATGATAAAACCATNAAGGTTCATTTTAATAATTCTCAAAGAGCAATTACACCTGGACAATCAATNGTTTTTTACGATAGTGATAATTGTCTAGGTGGAAGTGTAATTAAATCGAGAGCTAATGAATAAGTCAGCAAAACAAACCATNGCNCTAGCAAGTATATTTCAGTCNTCAGCATTAGTTCATCAGCTTGCTGTTTCAGGNAAATGTGATAGTCATACCAATAAANCTAGCCTTAAAAGTATTGTTAGTGAGAGTGACTCGATTGATGAAATTTTTACTTCNCCTGATGATTTGAAAATTGGCTTTGANTCCTTAAAGCTGATTCTTGAGAAGAAAACAATCGATATGCATAACGTCATGATCTATACAACAGCACTCATTAATCTAGAAAAAAAATTAATGAAAAAACCGAAACTTTTAACTCAAATCTCTGAAGAAATTAATCTAATCAATAGACAAGATTTTTTTGATGTTTATCATAGCAATTCAATTGCTCGACTCGCTGAACTATATAAAAACACGTTGGGCAGTCTNAACCCAACAATTATGGTGAGGGGGGAGCAAATTTACTTATCAAATCAACATACTGCAAATCATATTAGAGCTNTACTCTTAGCTGGAATAAGAGCAGTTTCATTGTGGAAAACTCANGGTGGNAAAACTTGGCATTTGTTATTTGGAAAAAAGAAAACACTTCAATATATTAAAACGTTAGCAAATTAATCTAATACAAACAAATGCTTGCATAAATGAAGGTGAGACTCTATAATTCATGTTTTCTTAATTTAAGCATTAAAAAATAAATATGGCCAACTCAGCAGGTTCAAAAAAACGCGCAAGACAAGCAGTTAAGCGCAACAAACACAACTCTCAAATTAGAGCAAAAGTTCGTACTTTTATCAAGAAGGT
>JGI26382J51730_1000801_pt1 | contig 14800 bp, 15 predicted proteins | sample SaaInlV_165m_DNA_2_FD_51730 | JGI IMG/M metagenome (IMG submission 51730) | reverse complement strand
AGAAAAAGTCCCACTATTTAATCATTTCGTCCCATATTTTTTCTTTTTCGCCATTTTTTATATGACGATCATTCGCAATCATTTGGCGAATGGCAATCCAGAAAACAAAGCCGACGATCGGAAGCATGGCTCCAATGGGCATATTATCGGGTTTTAAAGCGATAAGGAGAAAGTTCTCTAAAGGTGATAGTCCCATAATTTATATCTTATAAAGTGTTTATATGATGTATTTTACTCTTTATTCTCCAGATGAAGCAATATAAATTCATTAAAAAATTGCTTCTAATTTATTCATCCTCGTCCTCTTCTTCATCCTCGTCCTCTTCTTCCTCTTCTTCCTCTTCTTCACCTTCACCATCTCCAAGCACAAGCGAGTCATCATATTCCGCGGTATTGTAAGATATTAAATAATTCTTGATAGAGTCAACTTGGGCATCAACAGGGCCAATAGTGTTTAGTTCCTTAAATTTACTTTTTGCGATTAATTCTTCCCCTTTCATCTCCCAATGAGAAGGCATCTTGGTCCAGGGAATCATTTTTCTTGTATGTTTCAACCACTTTGGAATCCAATTTTGGCGTAATCGATCCCCTGCTATGCTAAAATCTATTCCCTTCTCACCCTCATCATGGCATTTGCCGCAATCCATATAATTAACTGCCTTAACACCAGTTTCGATTTGATCCTTAGCCTTTATAGTGTTCACGCCGGCTTCATATTTATTCTCTGTAGGTGACATAGCCTCAAAATAGGCTGTCAGATCACGAGCCTCTTTATCTGTAAAATTAAATGTTGGCATACGCACTTTTACCCATTTTCTAACAGGAGTTGGATTCTTTAGAAAAGAGTATAGCCATGAACCTTTTATCCTCTCACCTACATGATATTCATCCAACTCAAGGGGTGGAGGGTATAAAGCTTTGGCCTTAATATATTTTTGTATAATACCACCCTCTCCTTCGACATGATGACAACCTTTACAATTATACTTTGTGATTAGGCGACGACCCGTCTCAAGAGTCCGCTCTTTTTCAGATAAAACTTTTCTATAATTCTCTGGAATAGTTGTTCCGTTAAATCCTTTTAACAACACAACCAAAGCATCAATTTCATCAGGCGCTAGGCCAAAGTTTGGCATCTTATCTAACACGCGTTCGGTGCGAAATGAATCAGGTTTTTTCAATTTGGTTCGAGCCCATGCCTCCCATGTATGTGGGATATGTGAATCGCCATACTCTAACTCACTAGTCATTTTTCGGCCAAAAAACGATAACTCTGGACCAATCCGTCCTTCCTTCTCCATTCCGTTAATATCATGACAGGCATAACAACCACGAGTCCTAACAACCTTCTTGCCATGATCAATCAGTGCTTGATTTTTGATAGCCTTTTTAATGCCAGGTATGACCTTCTTTTCTCCATGCATCATGAGGTATGAGGCTATGTCATTGGCTTGATCATTGGAAAGCCTGAGGTTAGGCATAAGACTTCTGTGGTTATAGCTTTTTGGATTACTCAGCCAAGTTGTAACCCAATCAGCGTTAACCTTACTAGCAATTCGACTAAGATCTGGGCCGAATACTTCACCTTGACCATCAATCTCGTGACAGGCTAGGCAACCAACAGTTTTAAAAAGTTTTTTACCTTGGTCCGGATTACCAAAAACAAATTTTTCGGAGAGGGAATAGTCTTTGTCAGATGATGCAATTAGATAAGCAGCTACGCCAAAGGCATCCTTGTCGTCAAATCCAAAGTTCGGCATTCTTGTTTTTGGCAAATATTCTTTTGGGTTTTTAATCCAGCGATAAAGCCAACTTGGATCAACTTTAGATGATATGCGGTTTAATCGTGGCCCGACCTTTGCCTCCTCACTATAACCGTCTGCCAAATGACATCCATGGCAGCCAAGTTTAAGGAAAAGCCGTTTTCCCTTAGATAAAATAGGAGCACCTTCAAGATTTATAACTCCAGCATGGCAATTACGGCAAGTTGCTTGTTGAAAAATACCGCGATTCATCGGTTCGTTAATTTCAGCTGTCTGATCCATTTCATGGTGAGAACCGTGAGCATGTTCAGCTGGCGCCGTTGCTGTACCCTGACCAAGATGGCACCAAGTACAACCTGTACGCTTTGGAGGATGTTTGTTAATCAGAATATCTAAGTTCGGGTGGGTCTTGAGAGGCTGTTCATGTTTATCATAGTACTTGTCATCATAAGAGATATGACATGTTTGACACCGGTCAACCTTGTAAGTTATTTCAGAAAAATTATTCTTACCGAAACCTGGAATAACCGTCTGTTCAACTGCAGAAGGCCGGTAGATAAAAGGAAACGGCTTGTAAAAGTCCATTGTACGCTGCGCGTCATCTCTTCCACGAGTCAGACTCTTTAATTCTTTTTCTAATTTTACTCGCTCTGCCTTCTCGGCCAAAAGTTTGTCTTCCGCTACACTAAGCAGCCTTCCTTTCTCTTCAACTCGAGGAAGCCAACTATCAACCTCTTTTTCAAGTAGTTTGACTTTATCGAATTGCACATCATAATTTTGCCCTTCGTGCATCGCTTTTTTATAATAGTAGTAAGCTTCATCAAGTTCACTTCCTGCAAACTTTTTTCCTTCAACAGCTTCCCCAAGTTTTATCTCTGCTTCTAATACTTCGTCGAGTAAGACTTGATATTCATCTAAATCATCTAGCTTGACATCTACTTGATTTAAATCATTTGTTAATTCTTGTTCCTTAGAGATAATCTCTTTATCAATGCTTTTCCATTTATCCTCAGCCCTCGCATACTGTGTCTTGAAGTATTCTCCTTGGTACTGCTTAAATCCCCGACGAGTGAATTCGTCATCCCAGAAAGACCAAAGGGTGACAAACAAAAGAGCTCCAGCAGTAATAAAGAAAAGGAAACTAAACGAAGTTTCCTCATCCACGAACGGCTTACTCTCTTTGTTCGTTTCATCTTCTGGTTTCATATCTTCAGAATCACTCAATGCAAAACCTCAATAAAATCAGACAATTGAAAAAAATACTCAGTTATATATTAATCCAGGGTGTAACCAATATATATTTAATATTAAACCCGATTCTCAAAACAATCTTAATCACCATGCCTATCATGATGAGATAAAGCTGGACCTTAATAAACATACGTAAAAAACCAACATTTTTTATGGCTTTTCGTTCCATGAAAAAATAAACCGCGGTACCTAAAGCAAAATAAGCGCTAAGTATCCCCCACCAACCAACATAGCCATATTATACGTTCGCACTCCAAGCGCGTAGGGTAAATCCACATTTACCAGAGCAACTACTTTATGCGGATCCCAGTATTGCCAAGGCATAAACAGGTTCCATCCGGGTCCTCGCAAGAAAACACCCATAATAATAAGTGCGATCCACAACACCAAAAACCCAAAGCTGTATACCCAGATAGCAACTTTTCTTTCGTGGTATGTGTAGTATCCGTTCCCTTTGGGGTTAATATCAAGGTAAGGAATCAACATAAGTCCTACTATGATAAGAACAGGTGCTACAACACCTGCAAACCAAGGATCAAAATAAACGAGGATATCTTGGAGTCCAAGAAAGTACCAGGGGGCTTTAGAAGGATTTGGCGTCTTTGTAGGATTGGCAGCTTCTTCCAACGGCGCATCGATGACAATTGACCAAACGGTAAGACCAATTGTCACAAAAAGAGCGCAAAGAAACTCAAGCCGTACGAGATAAGGCCATACATGAACCTTCTCCTCTAAGCCTTCGACCTTATTTTTTGGGGTTTCCGCCACGAACTAACCTCTTAAGAGTAATTAATGAAAAGTGAATTATAGAGGACCCGAAATACCCCCATCTTTTCTTATGCGCCAGAAATGAACAATCATTAAGGCACCAGCAACCAAGGGAATAAAAATACAGTGCAACACATAAAAACGAAGGAGCGCAGGTGGACCCACTAGACTACCGCCAAGAAGCATGGAACGAGCATCGTATCTGGGACTGACACCAAAAACATACTCTTGAAATGGACCTTCGTGCCCGAGAAATGGTGTCGCACGAGCCATATTTGTTCCAACCGTAACAGCCCACATCGCTAGTTGATCCCATGGCAAAAGGTAACCGGTGAAACTAAGTAGTAAAGTAAATGTAACTAGAAATACGCCAATCACCCAGTTGAATTCGCGAGGTGGTTTATAGGAGCCCGTTAAAAAAACCCTAAACATGTGAAGCCATACAGTAATAACCATAGCATGAGCAGCCCATCGGTGCATATTACGCATAAGCATCCCAAAAGGAACATCATACTGGAGATATTTCATATCAAAATAGGCATACTCTCCTACGGGGCGGTAATAAAACATGAGAATAACACCCGTAACAACCGTAGAAAGGAACAAAAGAAATGTGATGCCGCCCATGCACCAGGTAAACTTTATTCTGAGGGCATGCCGATGAATTTTAACTGGATGAAGGTGGAGCCACACATTACTTACAATCTGCAACACCCGATTTCTTGGTGTATCAGCGTATCCATGTCGAAAGCTAGAGGTCCATAGCTGTGAATTTAAAACCTCTTTTTTAACCTCTTCGTACANNTCTCCACTTTTTATCTTTTCAACCAGAGTCGCTAGNGTAGGAATTTCCGGTTTCTTTGCTGCCAAAATAAAAGTCCTCCAAAAATAAAAAAGAACGACGATAAAGAAAAATTAAGAAAACAAATGGTCCAAAATTAATATCAAATTAACAACTTTGATCCTGGTTTTCCCCATTCGCCCTTTTCATAAAGAAATTTTTTACTTTTATCAATCTCAATCATCCCATCTGGATCAAGGGTTATTTTAAGGTGCTCAAGTGGCCTCGGAGCTGGCCCTTCAAAGTTAGTACCATCCTTGGTAAACCCACTTCCGTGGCAAGGACATTTATATTTTTTCTCCGTGTTCAACCAACGTGGAGTACAACCTAAATGAGTACAAAGGCCAAATACGACGTAGATTCCCTCCAAGTCTCTTACAATCCACACTCGTTGAGATTTAATAAACTTAGTACTAACTTCCCCTACAGTGTAATCACTCGGCTTACCTGCTTTAAAAATAGGGGATGGTTCAAACAAAACACGAGGGAAAAGGAGGCGTGTGAAAAAAGCACTTGAAAGACCAAGCGTAGCCATGAAACTTCCCCAACCTGCAATAGAGAAAAAGTCCCTGCGTGACCAAATAGTATCATTAGCCTCATCTTTTTTAGATGATTTTTTACTAGCAGCTGCTACTGGCTTTTCGTTTTCATTGGTACTGGCCTCAGCCATAAAAATCTCCAGTAATTCAAACCTATACGATTTAAAAACATCTTACCACGTGAGAACATACTAAAGGCTTTATTCAAGAAAATTGGTTTTTTATCACAAAAGGAAAAACCAGTCAAGATAAGTTATTCACGCTACTTACATGGTTTTGTGTTGTTTTTTCACGGCTTTACTGCATAAGCGTGCTGCTTCCCTAATACCTTCAATTTCCTCTGACTTACCATTCGCTAAAGATAGAAAAGCACCAACTTTCATCCCTTTTTTAATAGCCAGTACTACCAAAGAAATCAACTGTGAAGCATTGGGAGAAACAAATTGGCCTCCAATGATAACACCACTTCTGGCATCAGCAACTATTTTAAAAAACCCGTCTTTTATTTCACCCAAAAACGAAAAATCCAAATGTTCAGATTTAGCAAAGCCCTCAACACCTCGAAACCCTTTATAATGAGCTTGTTCTGCGAAGCATCCTACAGTCGCTACTTCTGGCTTAGTGAAAAAAGTAAAAGGAATCCAGTCATAATTAATAGATTTATTTTTCCCCATTGCATTATCCGCCGCAATTTTTCCCTCTTCTTCTGAAATGCCCGATCTACTCCTTCGGCCAGTAATGCTTCCCACGGCAAAAACACCTGGCACGCTAGTTTCAAGCTTATCATTCACAAGGATTTCTTTATTGCCCCCTACCCTAACACCCAAAGTATCACATCCTAAATTTTCTGAATTACCTTGACGGTCCAAGTTTAAAATAATTTTTTCTGTTTGAAACTTAACACCTTCAGCTAAAGTTATATCTATCATCCCATTATTTTTAAAGTAAGACGAAATTTTCTTACCAAGCAAGAGTTTTACTTTTAAAGATTTAAGAGATTGTTCTAAGTTATTTTGGATCTCAGGGTCCTGGTCTAGAAACAGCCGAGAGTGCTCTGAACTTATGAAAACTTTACTGCCAAGCATCTGGTAAAAACTTGAAAGCTCACAGCCATAGCCCTCAGCTCCAACAATAAAAACTCGGTCAGGAATCGAATGGTTTTTGAAAACATCATCCGTTGGGACAATGATATCTCGTTCAAATGGAATGGTAGGAATAGAACCAGGGCTGGATCCTGTTGCTATAATAATTTTTTTTGTAGCTATATCAAAAGTCTTGTCATTCGATAACACTTGTACAAGGCATGAAGAGAGTGGTAACCCTCTGCCTATTTTAATCGTCACCCCAGCCTCAGCAAGTCTTTGCTTCCAGAGCTCAGAAAGTAACTGCAAGGTTCCTGTTATTTTGTGAAATAATTTTTCAGAGTCAATATAACCATTAAAATTAAAACCTGATTCTTTATTTCTTAATAGGCCAAGGCCAATCTTAAGTGGGTATATGCCTTTATGAATACACGAACCACCAATCTTTTCTTGCTCAACAATACAAACTTTTGAGCCCTGGTCAGCCGCACGTAAAGCAGCAGAAACTCCTGCAGATCCTGCTCCTAGAACTATGATATCAAATGNTTCCACGAAACCTTAAGACCTGAGAGAAAAATATTTTTCAATGCAAANAATCACAAAACACTAAATGAAGCAACTCCAATCAATAGAATTAGCCCTAATGACGCTAGTATTGCATGAAAAGTAATATTAATTTTGCGAGTTATTGGAATGACAAGAAGAAAATANACCAGCACTGAATATTTAAGCCATCCATTTTTAACAGGAGAGTGAGAAACCCACAAGAACATTGTATAGCTAAGAACAATAAAATAAAAAAGCAACCGGTGAGCTTTAAAACCTTTTTTTCGTTTGTCTTTCGGAAGTATGCTAACCCCGACAAGAATATTAACGATCGTTCCAAAAATAACAAAAGAAATAGCGATAAAACTTGGATCNAGGAATAGTCCCTTCAAGGTAGTCGCTTGCATATGCCAGGTTAACTATACAACTAAAATAAAAGGTGGTGCCGATGGGGAGATTCGAACTCCCACGGATCGCTCCATACGCCCCTCAAGCGCACGTGTCTACCAGTTCCACCACATCGGCACGCTGTGTGTGCTTCTCGTTACTCTGATTTTTTATCCTCGGCATCAGGCGTTGTCTCGGGAGAGCTCGTAGCGGCAGGGGTTTCTAAGTCCGGCATAACTGATCGGGATTTTTCTTTGGTGGACATTACCCCCAAAGAGAGAGAGGTTATCATAAATAATATTGCAATAGCCGTGGTCGTTTTGGTTAAAAAATTTCCCGCACCGGAACTACCGAACATAGTTTGGCTACTACCAGCTCCAAGGCCGGAACCCATTGCTGCTCCCTTTCCTGATTGTAATAGAATCACAAGAATAAGAAAAAGAGTGCAAGTAACGTGCACAATAATAATTGCAGTATTCATAAAAATTAATCCCCTTTAAAACGATGATTTGATTATATCATAAAAAGATTTTGACCTAAGACTTGCTCCTCCAACCAATAGACCATCGACATCGGGTTGAGCCATTAGCGCCGGACTACTCTGAGAATTGACACTACCTCCATATAAAATACGTGTAACTCTTGACAGGCTTTTCCCAATTGACTTTTCACACCAACTACGAATAAAACCATGAACATCCTGTACTTGATTAGGATTAGCCGTATTCCCTGTTCCTATGGCCCAAATAGGTTCATAAGCTATCGACAAGCTATTTAATTGACCTTCACTTAATCCTTCTAGGCAAGTAGTCAGCTGTCTTTCTATCACATCATTGGTTTTACCTGAATTACGCTCGCCCATAGACTCGCCAATACAAAGAATAACATCCAGTCCGCTTTGGCAAGCAAGAAATATCTTTTTGTTGATTAACCCATCCGATTCCTGCTGATATTGCCGTCTTTCAGAATGGCCTAATATTACATAATCACAACCTGCATCTTTAAGCATATTAGCTGAAATTTCTCCCGTTTGCGCTCCCTCTGCTATTGAAGCTAAATTTTGACCGGCGAGCAGGACCTTGCTCCCCTCTAGATATTGACGAACTACGGAAATAGATGTAAACGGTGGCGCAACAACAATATCAATAGTCCCTGCACAATCTGAGATGTTTAGTAGTTCTTCAACCCATTTTCTGGAAGACGAAATAAGCATATTCATCTTCCAGTTACCTACAACTATAGGGCGCCTCATAACTTCTATAACCCCTTACTTACAATCATTTTCAATAAATCGCAAACTCGTGAGGAATAACCCCACTCGTTGTCATACCAGGCTAAAACTTTCACCAACCTCTTATCTATGACTTTTGTAGCTAACCCATCAACAATTGATGAGTATTCATTCCCCTGATAATCTACTGATACAAGAGGTGTGTCCTCATAGTCTAGAATACCCTTTAAGTCAGTCTTTGAAGCATGTTTAAACAAATCATTAACTTCTGGTGCTGTCGTATCTATACCAACATCAGCAACAAAGTCGACAATAGAAACATTTGGCGTTGGTACTCTAATAGCCATACCATCCAGCTTACCCTTTAATTCGGGTAGGACCAAGGCGACAGCTTTCGCGGCTCCAGTAGTTGTAGGAATCATGGACACGGAAGCGGCTCGTGCTCTACGCAAATCCTTATGAGGTAAGTCTAGAATTTGTTGATCATTGGTAAATGAATGAATCGTTGTCATTACGCCTCTTTCAATGCCTAGGTTGTTATGCAGGACCTTTACTATTGGCGCGAGACAATTGGTTGTGCAAGAAGCATTGGAAATAATATGATCAGACTCAGCTTTGTACCGATCGTCATTAACACCGAGGACTAGAGTTACATCAGGGTCAGTCGCTGGGGCAGAGATTAAAACTTTTTTTGCCCCTGCTTTTACATGTTTTTCTGCGGCAGAACGTTTGGTAAATAACCCAGTGGACTCTACAACTATATCAACACCNAACTCCTTCCAGGGCAACGTTTCAGGGTCACGATCTGCCAAAATACGAATAGATTTGCTATTTACACTAAACCCTTCCTCAGTGACTTTGATTTTGGCAGAATTTATTCCCTGAACAGAATCATATTTGAATAAATGGGCTAAGGTTTTAGGGTCTGTCAAATCATTTATCGCTACGACGTCAAATAAAGAAGAACAATCGCTATCATTGATAATGCACTTAAGAACGTTCCTTCCAATTCTACCGAATCCATTTATAGCCACTTTTACAGACATGAACAAATTTCCTCCAAAAAGGATCTACAAAATCAGCCGAAAACCCGAAAATAGTATAAATTTAAAATTTTAAAACAGGGCACTAAAGGGGACTTGAGGCTCTACATTTTAATAGTTTGACAGTGAGGGAAGCTATTGAATTAGAGAGATGTAAGCGTAGAAACACAAATCACATCCCTTTATGTCTCAAAAGACTGATTATGCAAAACTTAGAATCTCAAGTCAATAATAACATTTAAATGTATGAGATATAGGTGAAATGCGTAGGGACGACAGGAGACNCATTCAGTGCTAATCCTCAACGGTCCCTANAGAAGAAAATAATATTCTGTCAATTTCATCGCCTAAAACNATGGAACCTTCTACTTTATTTATCANCTGTGCATATTCAAGGGTTAAGGCTTCTTCTTCCTTAANAGAAATTTCCAAATCTGACTCCAATTGTTCACGTTCTTCCTCCAAATCCCGCCTGGTTCCGTCCAAAGTAATTTTTTTTACAAGTGCCTGCTCCTTTTTCTCAAGAATTTNGGACCTTGCATTGTGCATTTCTNTTTGNAGTAAACTGATTGATTGCAAATCATTATCAAGTTTTTGAAAAGACGAATTCAAGTTATCAAGAAAATGATGCCTTTGCTGAATTAGGTTTTCCGTCGATGGGCCATCTACCGATAGACTCTTTCCTTCAACTGATTCTTCTTCAACTGCAGTAACGCCAACAGTCTCCATCGACACACCATGCAGTAGATTATTATATTTATCTTTAATTCTTGTTTCCTCAATTAGTAATTCTTCTAGATTCTCTACACTTTTAGAGATATTTAATTCATAAATTTCAATATTTCTCGAAAGAGTAGCTAATTGCTCTTCGTTTTGGTCTAAAAAATTCTCTAATTCACTGATGCGATGCTCAACAGACAAACGAATTTTCTCTTTTAATAACAAAACTTTATTGAAAGTATTTACAACACGTTCATACTCTCGAGCTACAGACGCCCCTCGTTCACGAGCGGCTGAGTTTTCACTGGCTATATTTCCATTCATATTGCATTCAATCATTTTATTGGCCTTGTCAATACATTGGCATTTATCAACATACACTTATTCCAAAGCAATTTATATGCCACTAGCTTCGCAAAAACAATTAATCCTTTTATTACATGAAGTTACTAAACTTTATCAACATTTAAAGTCACCTTAGATTTGATACAATCAATCATATCTCTGACAGATTGATCCATTCCAACAAAAATTGAACGCGAGATAATGTGGTGACCTATATTCAATTCTTCAATCCAGGGTACATCGCGAATAATAGCCGGAACGTTATCAATAGTTAAGCCATGGCCAGCAAATACTCGCAACCCAAGTTCATGAGCCTGCATTGCTGCCTTTCTCAATTGTGCCAAATGTTGAGTGGTTGCATTGATGCTAGAGCTTTCTGAATATGGCCCTGTGTTGAGCTCGATGCTGTCAGCTTTCACCCTTTTGGCTGCAATCACCTGATCTTCGTCTGGGTCAATAAACAAACTAAATAATATGTCCATTTCTTTTAAATTATGACCCACTTCAATTAAATGGCCTTCTTGTTCCAAAATATTTAAACCACCCTCTGTTGTAATCTCTTGACGGTTCTCAGGTACGATTGAAACTTGAAATGGTTTCGTGGCAATAGCTATTGTTACCATTTCTTCAACCGCAGCCATTTCCAAATTAAGAGGCGTGGTGATATGATCTTTTAAGCGTCTAATGTCATCATCTTGCACATGGCGCCGATCTTCCCGCAAGTGGGCTGTAATTCCATATGCGCCAGCTTTTTCAGCAATAATAGCTGCCTCCAATGGATCCGGTTCATAGGTTTTTCGTGCTTCGCGCACCGTCGCCACATGATCTACATTTACAAAGAGTTTAATCATTCTTACAACTTGTCTTCATTAAAGCATTAGCAATTCGAACTGCTCGCACTGTGGGACCAACATCATGCACTCTGAGTATGTCAGCGCCGTTAATGACCCCCACAATGCCTGCCGCAATAGAACCTTCCAAACGCTCTGCAGGTTCAAGGTTTAGAATATCGCCAATAAGTGATTTCCTGGAAACCCCAAGAAGAATTTGCTTACCCAAAACTTTTAGCTGATTCAACTTGGAGATCAAATCGATATTGTGGGCCAAGGTTTTCCCAAATCCAATACCTGGATCAATCGCAATGCTACCAGAATCAATTCCTGCACCTTCAGCAAGCTCAACTCGCTGCGATAGAAAATTTAAAACTTCCACACAGACATCTTCGTAACAAGGGTTTTTTTGCATTATCTCTGGGGTACCTTTCATATGCATTAATACAATGCCTGCATTATGATGTGATACGAGACTAGCCATTTCATGACCTGCACCCAGGCCAGAAATATCATTGATCACAGCAACACCTTCTTTCAAAACAACTGAGGCGACATCCGGTTTATACGTATCCACAGAAATAGGAACATTAAATTCTTTCGCTAATTTTGTTATAACTGGAAGGAGACGCTCTAGTTCAAGCTTAACTGAGATACCCCTAGACCCGGGGCGCGTACTCTCTGCTCCGACATCGAGAATGTGAACCCCCTCATAAATCATTTTTTCTGCCGCATGCAACACATCACAAGAGTTCCTGTGACTACTCCTCGAATAAAATGAATCCGGAGACAAATTAATAATACCCATAACCGCGGTAGAATTCGAACCCGCTAAATTACCGAATGAAAATGCCATGTATTCATTAAATCAAAGTGTTTATTTTATAACTAAGCAAATAAAAAAAGCTTCAAGTCGGGATCAAGATTCTTGCCCACATACCTGAAGCTATTTTTAAATTCTATAAAGCTTAAACTCAAGCAATACTTATGCTGGGTGCGGATCCGGCAACCCACCTCCTATTATCCCCCCCGAATCACCATTTGACTTCTTTTGAGATATTTTAGCACTAGGGGCTACTTCTTCTGACTCAACCTTTGTTTCATCTCCACCAACGGGTGGAATCTTTCCATTAATAATTTCCTTAATTTCTGATGCACCAAGAGTTTCTCTATCAAGTAAAGCTAAAGCCATTTTTTCAAGTGAGTCTCGATGCTCAGTTATTATCTCACAAGCCTTTTCATATCCGCCCATCACAAGGGCTTTAACCTCTTGGTCTATTAATTTTGCCGTCTGATCACTGAAGTTTTTTTGCTGCGAGAAATCTTTTCCTAAAAAAACCTGTTCTTCCTTAGTGCCGTACGTAAGCGGCCCCATTTTTTCACTCATTCCCCACTCACAAACCATTTTACGGGCCATCTCCGTAGCTCTCTCGATGTCATTTCCTGCACCGGTTGTCATTTGCCCCAAACATATTTCTTCAGCAACTCGACCGCCCATGAATATAGCTAAATTGTTATAAAGAAAATTTCTTGGATAAGTATGTTTTTCATCTTCTGGTAGTTGCATAGTAACGCCAAGGGCCCTACCTCTTGGGATAATGGTAACTTTATGAAGTGGATCTGTGCCTGGAAGTTTTAATGCAACCAAAGCATGTCCTGCCTCATGATAGGCTGTTGTTCGTTTTTCTTTTTCAGAAATCACCATACTCCTTCTTTCCACACCCATTAATACTTTATCTTTAGCACTTTCAAAGTCATCATTCCCCACACATTTTTTATCATCCCTGGCGGCAAGCAACGCGGCTTCATTGACAAGGTTTGCTAAATCTGCACCCGTGAACCCTGGAGTCCCTCGAGCAATGATTTTAAGATCAACATTCTCTGTTAATGGAACAGTTGCAGTGTGTACTTTGAGAATACCTTCTCGTCCTTTCACATCAGGGCGGTCAACCATAACCTGCCTATCAAACCTTCCCGGTCTAAGTAACGCAGGATCTAGTACATCAGGTCTATTAGTAGCCGCTATCAAAATAACCCCTTCGTTATTTTCAAACCCATCCATTTCAACAAGAAGTTGGTTTAGAGTCTGCTCTCTTTCATCATGTCCTCCACCCAAACCAGCACCACGGTGGCGACCAACTGCATCAATCTCATCAATAAAAATAATACATGGACTATTTTTTTTCCCTTGCTCAAAAAGGTCTCTCACACGAGAGGCACCAACACCGACGAACATTTCGACGAAATCTGACCCACTGATACTAAAAAAGGGAACATTAGCCTCCCCAGCAATAGCCTTTGCTAATAAGGTTTTTCCTGTACCCGGCGGACCCACAAGAAGAACACCTTTTGGAATTTTTCCACCTAATTTATTAAATTTTTGTGGTTCTTTTAAAAACTCTATTATTTCATGGAGTTCTTCCTTAGCCTCATCTACTCCAGCAACATCTTTAAAGGTAATCTTATTTTTATCCTCGTTCATCAACCTGGCCTTGGATTTACCAAATGACAAAGCCTTACCCCCACCCGCTTGCATTTGCCGCATAAAAAATATCCAAATTCCAAGAAGTAAAATCATTGGAAACCAGGAAATCAAAATATTCATATACCAACTGGTTTGCTCTGGTGGGACGACAACAATACGAACTCCTTTATCACGAAGAATCCTAACAAGATCCTGATCCTTTGATGGGGTCATTGTCTGAAAAGAACTTCCATCTAAATATTTACCGTTGACGCGGTCTCCCTGAATCGTCACTTCAGAAACTTTTCCACCTTCAACCTGATCCATAAACTCGCTAAATATGACATCCGACTGACTGTTTAAAGGTTGATTGAAAATATTAAACAGCGCAATCATGATCATACCTATTACAAGCCAAAGCGCTAAGTTCTTATAAAACTGATTCAAAAGAAGATCTCCTTCTAACAAAAAAATAAAAAACTTATTCGATCTAAACATTATCAAACAAATGATAGCATAAAAATACTTGCGTACGTGCCAAATATTATACGGTAAGATTTCAAGCTATGGCTCCCTCAACAACCATAACCCTAGTACTCTTATCGGTAACTCTATAGTGATCCCCGATTCTTTTTGCATATACCCATATAATATCATCATTTTTTGATGTGAGAAGGGGTATTGATTTTCTTTGATCTCGCGGAATTTTTTCGTCTATAAAGTATGCCTTGAGTTTTTTTGTTCCTTTCATTCCTAAAGGAATAAACCGGTCTCCCGGACGAAAAACTCTTACCTTTAGGTCAGAACCTGTTTTATCGAAATCAAGATAAACTTTATTCGGGTTTGTAGAATACAAATCAATATCCTTTTTAGAAACAAGTTTGTATTAAAGCATAAACCTCGAAACCCAATTTCAGTAGTTCCGGGAACACTTATGCCTTTAGGCACGAAGTCGCCTGAAAAGAATTCATCCTTCACAAAGTCACAACT
>JGI26382J51730_1000793_pt1 | contig 14874 bp, 9 predicted proteins | sample SaaInlV_165m_DNA_2_FD_51730 | JGI IMG/M metagenome (IMG submission 51730) | reverse complement strand
GTTTGCGAGAAATCTATTCGATAAAATATACGTCACTGGAGTGATTCATGGAAATTGGACCGATGAGCAGGCCAAAGAAAGTGTGTCGATTCTTCTGAATTCGTTAAATGGCAAACCTCTTCTTAAGAGTGAAAGGTATGAACAGGTGATCGAAGTTTTAAGTCCGGGTGAGCGTATTCAGTTTTCAAAAGAGGTTGAGGATAATAACAATTCTCTCTCATATACAATTCAAATAGGAGAGAAAGACCTCGCTCTTATGGCTAATGTTTCTATATTAGCTTCAATTGTAGAAAATGATTTTTATACCCAAATGAGGACAAATCAGCAGTTAGGGTATATTGTCTGGAGTTTTCAGCAGAGAACCGAAAAGCGTATGTTTTTTAGGTTTTTGATTCAATCCTCAACTCATGGTCCATTCGAAATGAGTAAAAGAGTCAGGTTTTGGCTTAAAACAACGGAAAAAATATTTGCTAATTTGTCCGATGAGGAGTTTGAAAAACACCGGCAAGCGAAAATTATTGCACTAGAAAAAGAAGGTGACAGTATTGGTGCTGTTGTTGGAGACTTATACAGCTTAGCTACAGATGAAGAGGGGGACTTTCAGTTCAAAAAGAAGTTGATTCAGGCAATTAAAGAACTGCGTAAAAGTGATGTTATAGAGAAAGCGCGTGAATTGTTTTTAGATCCCCAGACCCCGCGTTTAGAGGTTTTGATGCGTGCAAAGGGGAGTAAGGAGCGAGTTCCAGCATCTGCCATCACTTCGGTTAAAGAGTTTAAAAATAGAGTAAAGGGATAGATGGTAATAATTACTCTTGATTCTCACCACTTTGATGCATTGCATGTTAACAAATTGCTAGTTCTCAGCTTATGCAGAGGCAATTTCTTGAGCTAGGTTAGGGAGAACCTTGACTAAAGGAGTCGTTCTTTTTGTTACTTCGAGGGTATCTTCAACTTTTAATTGGGTAAATAGATGTTCAACTTTTTTTTGAAGATTACTGCCTATCTCTGTCCTGATTTCGTTAGAGAGTTCCCAGAACTTGGATTTAAATTCACCAAACCCTTTTTTCCTAGTTTTGTAGATAAACTGCTCGTCTGTGTCGGTTTCTTTTTTTTCGGATGCGAATTTTTTTCTTAAATGTATGTAAATTTCTTTTTTAAAATCTTCAGGAAAAAGTTCGTTATCATAAATCATATTTTGAAAATCTGTCGCTAAGTGAATTTCAGCAGTTTCGAGTTCTGGGAACTTGTTGAATAGATCTCTCGGTAGGGTGGATGCACCGTGCTGGACGGCACCTGCGAGTCCATAGTCTTGGCGTGCTATGCGCGATAAGTTTTCAAGGCATTCAAAATCAAGATTTACCTCAACAACCTTTCCATCAGGTCCAGGTACTCCTCCATGTGATGTTCCAGTTTGAATTGATATCTTACTTATGCTGCGGGCTCCTTTATCTTCTCTATTTAATAACTCATTAAAATTATCTAAATAGGCTCTTAATTCATTTTCGTCACTATTTTCTTTGCCAACTTCGCCTATTTCACCACCTACTGATATTGTGATTTCCTCTGGTTCCAATGCTCTAATATATTTTGTTAGTTCAACGCCTACCTCAAAGTTGGCCCTTTGTTGCTCAACAACTGTACTTTTACTAAGATCTACTAATGTTGATGTGTCAATGTCAATGTTATAAAAACCTGCTTCAATCCCTTTTTGTATTAGTTTTTTTAAGCCTGATATTTCTTTGTCTTTATTATTATAAAAATTTTTTGCATTGACTTGGAAATGATCACCTTGAATAAAGACTGGCCCGGTATGATTTTCTCGAATGGCTGCTCCTAGAATTACTCCAACTATTTCGTGTGGTTGTTGAAAGGTATAACCGATTTCTGACTTTGCTATTTCAAAAATGAAAGACCCTGTATTTAGTTTCTGAGCAGTGCGAAATATTGACCTACTAAAATCATATGACATTCCTCTAATATTTATCGCCGGAACTGTAAAGCCTCCGCACTCATCTCGCCCACGTGCGTCATAAAGGCCCTGAATCGATGATGAAACTATACCCATTTCTAATGCAGATGATTTAATGATAAAGCGAGAAAGCCCCCTGATTTGGCTAGAAGCATTAAGAACAGAGTTTTCAACCAGAGTGTCAATACCTTGTTTTTTTAGTCGGTCAATATTTTCAATTACAACGCGCCCACTATTCAGGCTAACTATGCCTTTTAGGTGCTTAAATACTTCATCATCACTGTTAAAAAGCATTCGAGTGCTCTCCTAACTGGGTTGTTATCGTGGTTAAAAAAAATGAATCCTATATCTAGTAAGCCTAGTCGAGATTTAGGATAATGCAGGCGTTCAGTTCATCTCAAGTATTGTGTGCATGGTTGTAAATTGAATTTCTTTTGGGTTCGCGCCATATCGTAAACCTGCTCACATTCTAGCTAATAAGATGATTCGAGGCAAAGATTTCTTCGTCTCTAGTTAAGTTGATCATTTTTTTTTAAAAACATATATTTACACATATTTTGTTAATACTTTGCCTAGAGTATTCTCTTTTTGTTTTTCCATTTAAAACGATTTCTCGGATAACGTGCTGGTTCATTTGGAATTTATCAGAAGACACAATTTATTCTGAATTTTTTAGAAATTTGATGTGAAAGCATCTGTGTATCCGGTCCCTTCTTTGCTTTTTGCTTTTATATTGACAGTGCTAGAGAATTTGTTAAAATTTCCTTTGATTCATAGGTAGTTATCTAGTTCTTTTCCTTTTGGTGAGCATAGTATTCTACGGTAGCCAGTGCTCCCTTTGAAAATATATTCTAGTATGGAGATAAACTAAAATATTATTTCTTGCCTCCCGGCATTATTTGAACGAGGTCTAATTCATGTTTGATTCTATTTATTTGCCTGTCGATAATTCTGACTACTCCAATACTTGTATTGATATAGGATTGGAACTAGCTCAGAAGTTTGGGTCGACTGTCGTGGCTAGTCATGTCTATGCCGCTAAAATGCACGATGTTCGTTTCCGTCAAATGGAAAGCGGTCTACCTGAGGAATATCAGGAAGAAGATGAACTTGAAAAACAGCGAAATATCCACGATCAATTAATTACAAAAGGGATGGAAGTGATTACTGATTCATACCTGGATGTTCCAAAAGATAGATCCGCAAAATTAAATATTCCCTTTGAAGGTAAGTCGCTTGAAGGAAGAAATTACACAGAATTGGTTCGTGATATAAAAGAATCTAATTATGACTTAGTTATCATGGGTGCTTTAGGGTTGGGTGCTATCAAAGATAGCCTGATAGGTACCGTGGCTGAAAGAGTAGTTAGGCGTATTCAGACGGATACATTACTTGTGAAATATATACCTGAAATTCATGGTGAACGGTCGTCGAGTGATAAAATTGTTGTGGCTGTTGATGGTAGCCAGCAGTCATTTGGCGGCTTAAAAACAGGTATGGAATTATCTAAGGCTTTGAATAAACCTTTGGAAATTATTTCCACATTCGACCCTTATTTTCACTATGCGATGTTTAACAGTCTTACAGGGGTTCTTTCAAAGGAGGCTGGTAAGGTATTTAAGTTTGAACAGCAAGAAAAACTTCACGAAGATATAATCGATAAAGGTTTAGCAAAAATTTATCAGGCTCACCTCGAGATTTCTAAAAAAATTGTCGAGGACGAGGGAATGGAATGCACCATTCGGTTGCTCGATGGTAAGGTTTTTGAAAAAGTTCTTCAATATGCTCGTGAAGAAAATCCTTTTCTTCTTATTTTAGGCCGTATTGGTATTCATAGTGGTCCAGAGATGGATATCGGAGGGAATGCAGAGAATCTTATGCGTATGGTTCCGTGTAACGTTTTACTCTCTAGCCGCACATTTAAACCTGATATTGATTTGCAGGCTGAAGAAAGTATTGAGTGGACAACTGAAGGAAGGGAACGCTTACAGAAAATCCCGGGATTTGTTCGGCCCATGGCTACCTCTGCTATACTTCGATATGCCATAGAGAGGGGTCACAGCATGATCACTTCCAGTATTATAACTGAGGCGGTGGAAAATATTCTTCCTGCTGGTGCGATGCAGGCGATGCGGCAAATTGGCGAAAAAATAAAAGAAGATGGCGTCGATCCTGAGTCTGAGAATGTTCTAAAGGACTATAAACAAGAAATGCTTGATGCACATGCAGGTGAAGATGCTGATAAGAATATGTCTTCTAAGGAGGATACAGCCAAGGGAGATGCTGGTAAGGTTGAGATAAGTGCTGAGCATGTAGCGGTTACTGCTGATGGTAGAAACTCTAATGGAGCTCAGGTTACAGATATTACCTTTCAGTGCAAACATTGTAATACTTTCATGGGACAAGATGTGATTAAGTGTTTCGTTTGTGGGGCGGTCGGTGATAGTTTGGTCCCTGTAAATAAAGTAGGGTTTAAGCCCAATGAAAATGAAATGACAGGTGTTAAGCAAATGACCACTTTTGATGATAAAAAAGTCCAATGGACCGAGGAGGCACTTCAGAAACTCGAAGGGTATCCAGTTGGCCATGTTCGCAGAAGAGCTCAGGCGAGGGTTGAGAAAAATGCACGAGTCCAAAACATTGAAACTGTTTCGGCCGCATTTTTAGATCAGATATTAAATGAGAAAATTGTTAAGAAAACAGTAGATAACGCACCTCTCGAGAATTACATGGAACGGGAACCGGAAGTTTCTGATTTTATTTGGAGTGATAAGGCAAATGAACGTTTAGAACTTATTCCTAAAGGTTTCATGCGCGATAACACTAGAAATAGGGTAATGTTACATGCACGTTCCAAAGATATTAAGGAGATTACTTTAGATGTATGCGAAGCCGGTATTCGAGATTCCGTAAAAATGATGGAAGAAGCAATTTCCAATGGAGCAACCTTAGAAGATTTTTTGCCGAAAAAGGTTGATGCTTAGAGTAAGAACTTTGGTCTATAGAGAATGAATATTAGAGAGGTTATTTTTCTTACTCTGTTAGAAATAATTGCTCACCATTAACATACTATAATAGCCCCTACGGTGTTGATTAGCTTTCAATGTCTGGGGGCTTTTTCTATTANAAATCATTTCCCAACATACGTCCTGTCGAATGAATATTAAACTCTATAAAAGATTATTCGGTTTTTTAAAGCCTTACAGAAAAAAACTTTCTTTAGCGATTCTGTTTTCAGTGGTTGTTGGCGTGATTGCAAGCTCCCCTGTTCCTCTTATTCAAAAAACATTTGATGATATTTTTGTGCAGAAAGATTTTTTTATGCTCAAGGCAATACCGATTGCACTTGTTATTCTTTACTCCATTAAAGCAGGCTTAGTGTACGCACAGAACATTATCATCTTGGGGATCTCTTGGGAGTTAGTTGTCCGTGTTAGAGAACAACTATTTTCTCATATTCATAAACTTCCATTTATCTTCTTTGAAGACAATGAAACTGGTCAATTGATGTCAAGAATCATGAATGATGTCAATACTATGCAGTCAACAATTACTCGTTCAATAAAAGAGCTAATCCAGAACTCGATTACTCTGATCGCCTTATTGGGGTGGATTTTTTATCTTAAATGGGATTGGGCAATTATTTCAATTTTAATATTTCCGATTATGATTTTACCCATAGGAAATATAGCGCGGAAGTTGAAGAAGTTGAGTCATAAGGGGCAAGAAATCCTCGCAGACCTTAGCGGCACTATTCTCGAATCATTTTCTGGTGTAAAAGTCGTACGTGCCTTTGCCATGGAAGCTATGGAAGAGCAAAAATTTAATAGTTATAGTGAGAATTTTCTTCGAGTTATGAAAAAAAATGTCAAATATATTGAAATCACCTCACCATTCCTTGAGCTTTTGGGTGTAATGGGTGCATCGTTTATTCTTTGGTATGGCGGTCATCAGGTTTTAATGGATAAAGTAAGCCAGGGTACGTTTATTGCTTTTATTGTGGGTCTTTTTATGATGTACGCACCTTTACGGCTGCTTTTTAAATTGTACGCAACTTTTCAGATTTCTCTTGCTTGCGCTGAAAGAGTCTTCTCGATCCTTGATTTGAAAGAGGAAAAAATCAAAGAAGGAGTTAAAGAGCTAGCTAATTTTAGTCACTCTATTTCATTTGAAAACGTTTCATTTAAGTACCCTTCTAGAAGTACCGCTGTTTTAAATGAAATTAATGTAAGGTTGGATAAAACAAAAATTCTTGCCATCGTTGGTATGAGTGGTGCTGGTAAAACGACATTGGTAGATCTTTTATTTCGTTTTCATGACCCTTCTGCGGGTAATATTTTAATTGATGGAATTAATATTAAAGACTACACACTAAAATCTTTAAGGAGTAACTTGGCGCTTGTGTCACAGGAAACATTTCTTTTTAATGATACCGTTAGGAAAAATATTGCCTATGGAAGACCCAATGCATCCGAAGATGACATTCTTCGTGCGTCTAAGGCGGCCCATGTAGATTCTTTTGTGAGAGATTTTGAGGATGGCTACAGCACTGTTATTGGGGAGCGTGGGGTTAAGCTTTCTGGCGGCCAGCGACAACGAATTTCTATTGCCAGAGCAATTCTTCGAAATGCTCCTATTCTTGTGCTTGATGAAGCTACTTCTGCATTAGATTCCGAGTCTGAAAAATCTGTGCAGAATGCTTTACATAATTTAATGAAGCATCGAACTACCTTTATGATTGCTCACCGTCTATCAACTATTTCGCATGCTCATTCGATCATTGTTCTAGATAAGGGTGAGATTGTTGAGGTTGGTACCCATGAAAAACTTATTTCCAGTTCAGGGTTGTATAAGAAATACTACGAAATGCAAATGAGATAGGTTCTCGTACTTTAATATATTTAAGGATGTTTAAATTGTGCGATTCAAAAATGTATATATTGAAGGATTAGCTTATCACCTTCCTAAGAATATTGTTTCCTCTGATGATCTTGAAAAACGTTTAGCTCCAGTTTACGATCGTTTAAAGCTACCGTTTGGTAGACTTGAAATGATGACCGGGATTAAAGAGCGCCGATTTTGGGACAAGGGTGTTTGCCCTAGTCAGGTTGCCTCAAAAGCAGGGGAACTAGCGATTTTGAATTCTGGAATTGATAGAGTGGAAATCGGTTGTTTAATAAATGCGTCCGTATGTCGTGATTTTTTAGAACCTGCAACTGCCTCGCTTGTCCACTATAACCTTGGTCTACGCACAAACACTCTGGTTTTTGATATATCTAATGCCTGTTTAGGTGTTCTTAATGGCATGGTCCATGTCGCTAATATGATTGAACTTGGACAGATTCGAGCAGGATTAGTAGTCGCTGGCGAAAATGGAGGTCCATTGGTTGATGCCACGATTAAATCCTTGCTTAACAAGCCTGAACTTACACGAAATGAAATCAAGTCGTCCTTTGCTTCTCTTACCATCGCATCTGCTGCTGTTGGAGTTCTCCTTGTTCATAAAGGCTTGTCAAAGCATAAACATCGTTTGCTGGGTGGTTACAGTCAAGCAGCAAGCCAATTTAATAAATTGTGTCGTGGTAACGATGAGTCGAAAACAGGGGTTACTAATTGGTCACCTCTTATGAAAACGGATGCCGAAACTATGATGCGAGAAGGTTGTAGGCTTGCTGGGCAGACTTGGGATTGTGCAAAAGAAATTCTTGGGTGGGGTAATAATGATGTGAACCGTGTTTTTTGCCATCAGGTAGGGCATGCACATCGTAAGCTTCTCTATGAAACATTATCCCTTGAATTAGAAAAAGATTTTTCAACGCTAGAATACTTGGGAAATACAGGGGCTGCTTCACTTCCTTCAACATTTGCGTTAGGAGCAGAAAGTGGCTTTTTGAAAAGTGGTGACCGGGTAGCTTTACTCGGGATAGGGAGCGGGCTTAATTGTCTTATGCTGGGTGCAGAGTGGTAAATAACTTTAATTCTTTTAAGGATTTGTATCCCTTTACTTCGCTTTACTTTGATCTCAGCCCGTATAAGCTTCACTATCTTGATGAGGGAGAAGGTGAGGTGTTACTTTTTCTGCATGGAAACCCCACTTGGTCCTTTTATTATCGTAGTCTAATACAAAATTTTCAAGGACGCTATCGATGTGTTGTGCCAGACCATATTGGGTGTGGTTTTTCTGACAAGCCGCAGGATTATAACTATACGCTCACTACACATATAGATAACCTTGAAAAGCTCGTGGATTTTCTCGGTTTAAAAAATATTACATTGGTGTTGCACGACTGGGGTGGGGCCATTGGCATGGGATTAGCTGTTCGTAAACCAGAGCTAATTAAAAGACTGGTTCTGTTTAATACGGCAGCATTTTTGCTAAGAGATATTCCACTTCGAATTGGTTTGTGTCGAATGCCATTATTGGGCACTATTTTAATTCGATACTTAAATTTTTTTGTTAGAGGAGTATTAAGGTTTGGGTTAAAACGCCAAAATCGTTTGACGCAAAATATAGTGGCAGGGTACTTAGCTCCTTATGATACGTTTGAAAATCGTATTGCAAACTTAAAATTCGTTCAAGATATTCCAATGGAGCAAACGGTACCAAGCTATTCTGTAATTCAGTACATCGAAAGAAACCTAAAACAGTTTGACGGGTATCCGATTTTAATCATATGGGGTAGCGAAGACTTTTGCTTTAATGATAAATTTTTAAATAAGTGGCGTGAAATTTTTCCGAGGGCTGAAGTTCACGAGGTTTGCAACGCTGGACATTTGATTGTAGAGGATGCAAGCGATGAAATAATTCCATTGATAGAAGATTTTTTAAGGAAAAGTAATATTTTTTGACGTTTATATAAAAATCACCAGAACGGAAGAAAGAAGTAACAATCTTAAGTTGGACTTATATACTCATTGGGTCTTAAAAATGGTGTTCCTTCGTTTAAGGGGAACACCATTTTTTTATATTTTAATAGCGATAATGTTCTGGTTTGTATGGCCCGTCGGCTGGTAAATTTAAGTAGTTGGCTTGCTCAGGCGTCAGGCGAGTAAGTTTAACACCAAGTTTATCCAAGTGTAACCGTGCAACTTCTTCATCAAGTTCTTTGGGTAGAGTATAAACGCCAACTTCATACTTTTCATTAAATAATTCTATTTGTGCTAGTACTTGATTTGTGAATGAATTAGACATCACAAAAGATGGGTGTCCTGTCGCACAACCGAGATTGACCAACCTACCTTCCGCTAACAGAATAATACTACGCCCGTCTGCAAAGGTGTATTTATCTACCTGTGGTTTGATTTCTATTTTTGTAATATCTGGATAATTATTTAGCGTTTCCACCTGAATTTCGACATCAAAGTGACCTATATTACAGATAATAGCGTCATTTTTCATCGCTTCCATATGCTCGATGCGAATAATGTCACTACACCCCGTAGTTGTAACAAAAATATTTCCCTCTTTGACTGCTTCTTCCATTGTTGTAATCTCGTAGCCTTCCATAGCAGCTTGCAAAGCACAGATAGGATCAATTTCCGTAATGATTACACGTGCACCCAGATCCTTCATTGACTTTGCACACCCTTTGCCAACATCACCGTATCCGGCAACGACTACAACTTTTCCTGCTATCATAATATCGGTAGCGCGTTTAATTCCATCAGCGAGAGATTCACGGCAACCATACAAGTTATCAAATTTAGATTTTGTAACAGAGTCATTTACATTCATAGCTGGTACTTTTAGAGTTTTTTCTTCTATCATTTTATACAAGTGATGAACGCCAGTGGTGGTTTCTTCAGAAATACCTTGAATGTTTGAGAGTAACTCTGGGTGTTTTTCATGCACGTAAGCAGTGAGATCGCCGCCGTCATCGAGGATCATATTAGGGCCATCTTTAAACAATAAAGTCTGGCCCGTACACCACCAATACTCATCTTCAGTTTCACCTTTCCAGGCAAAAACAGGGATGCCATTTTTAGCTATTGCTGCAGCTGCATGATCTTGAGTAGAAAAAATATTACATGATGCCCAGCGAATTTCTGCCCCTAATTCAATGAGGGTTTCGATGAGGACGGCAGTTTGAATTGTCATGTGCAGTGAACCCGCTATTCGAGCCCCTTTAAGGGGCTTAGATTTACCATATTTTTTTCGTAGTGCCATAAGGCCTGGCATTTCATTCTCAGCAAGTATTATTTCTTGTCGACCCCAATCCGCAAGTGATATGTCTTTAATTTTATATTTTTCGGCAACGAGTGCTGTGGTCATCTATTGTGCTCCTTGTTTTGAATGAGTCATTCTTGTTTGTATGAATTATAAAAATATTATTTGGATTAAATATTAATTTGGGTAATTGCCTGTGGACTGAAAACCAGTTAGAGAGGCATAAAAGGGGACTATATTATTCTTAAATTTTATCAATTATTCCTTTTGCCGTCTACTTTTTTAGTTGTAATAGTTTAATTAGAATCGCTAATCTTTATAGTTTTATAGAGAAAATTTTTAAAGCTGGTGAATTTTTTTAATTCTTCGGAGTTGCTTTGATAGTCTCTGGTACATACGCCTAATTTTATTGCTAGTCCTGGAAGGTTTGCTTGGTAGCGATTTCGGGCAGTTTGTATTAAATTTTTCACGGTGCCCTTTGTGATGATATTTTCTTTGAAGGGCTTATGTACTTGAGACCAAAAATCCCCTTCACCAGCTTCCAGTATTTCTAATATTGAATCGATGTGACTAACTGTTTGTTTTAGGGCATCGGAACCCTCAGGTGATTCAGATCGGCACGCTTCAATGACATTTTTTAGGGTGATTAATGAACCTTGACGAAACATCATTGCTCTCATAAGAATATTTTTTAATTCTCGTACGTTACCCCGATAATTATGGTTGGTTAGGTATTCTATAGCCTGTGTTTCTATTTTTGGGAAGGCTTCGTTTGCATTTCCTTTCTTATAGGCTTGAAAAAGTATTCCTAAAAAATGTGTTGCTAGGTCTGATATGTCCTCTTGCCTCTCGTTAAGGGTAGGGATGCGAAAGTTTAATGCGTTTAATCGCTGGTAAAGGTCTTCACGAAAACGTCCTTCATTAATTTCTTTACGTAAATTTTTATTAGTCGCTGCTATAAGGAAAATACGCGAATATCTAGGTTGGTTTTCACCTAGACGCATAAATACTCCAGTATCTAGGAATCGAAGTAGTTGAACTTGAGTTTTTGGGTCGGCGTCGCCAATTTCGTCAAGAAATACTACTCCTCCGTTGGCTTCTTCCAGAATACCTTGGCGATTAAACTCTGCACCGGTGTAAGCACCTTTTTTGTGTCCAAATAATTCACTGTAAGTGAGTTCTCCACTATATGCAGCAATATTAGTTTTTCTCAAAATAAGCTTACAATCATCACCATTTATTTGTTTGAAAATTTCCGTAATGCGTGAATATATATTGTTAAAAAAAAATTCCTTCCCGGTGCCAGTCTCTCCATGTATTAGGAGTGAAGGAAGTCCCATGTTGGTTTCTGTGGATTGTGCAGTATCCCATTTTAACATGCGGTTGCATACGGATTCTACGACGGTGTTAATTCTGCTTACTAACTTATGAATAGTTTTGCTTCGCCCAATAACATTTCCAAAATAATATGAAGAAACTTTGGGGTCTCGATACTCCACTTCGTGCCGGAGTTGTGTTATTTCCTGTTGAAGTTCTTGTATGTGAATTAGATTATTGACTTTCTGGCTAATGAGGCTAGCGATAATTTGGACAATTCTCTTGTGTTCAACAGTAAAATAGTTTTTTCGAAAGTGATCTTGATTGATAATTCCAATAACCCTGTTCCCGAATATTATAGGAACAGCCATTTCAGAAGAAATGGCAGGAGAAAGATTTTTATAAAAGCCATTTGTTATGGCCTTGTCTTGCACATTGGAATATATAATAGGTTGGGCTGTGTGAGCGCAGTATCCGTTGAGGGATTTTAGGGTGTCTGGCAGTTCATCTCCTCCAACTGATAAAGGAGGAATTTTGTTTTTTGTCCATCCCCGTGATTTAGCACCTATCAGACTACCATCCTTGTTTTCAACCACTAGCCAGGGCTTTCCATCAATAATTTTTAATATGGATATGCTCCCACTATCTGCGCCAATTAACTCTGATGTTTTGTTTAGAATATTATGTAGAAAGGAAGATGGTGATTCGTGCTGGCTTGCAAGCAACCCTTCAATTTCTCCTAAAACCTCAATTTCTATATGCTCAGAACTATCCCTTAAAATGCTTTTCTCAACCATCACGGCATGTTCATCTAAAAGTCGTATTTCTATCGGAGAGAATTGATGAATCTCATTAGTATAATAGTTTACAGAGCAAATAAACTTACCACTTTGGTGGTTGTATCTTGGAACTTGGTAGAGGGACACCATATCTATATTTTTAATCACTTCTTTGCGTACAAAATTTTCTTCCCAAATATTTTTTATATATATAGGTGCTTGGTTTTCTTTCCTCATTACTAAGCCACTTTTTTTACTGTATTTAACTATACGGTTGATTAGGTTTTCATCATTTAAGACACTCAATATTTCCTTATCTAAATATAAAGGAACATCTTCTTTGTTTTTCGAATATACAGCTATTATTTCGACTAGATCAGTAGGGTCGACGGGGTTTAACTTCGGAAACTGTGAAGACGCTGGAATAAACACTGATGCTAAAGCAACCTTGTCTATTAATTTAACAGCTGACCGAACGATCATCCATGCGGCTTCCTTTTTGCGAGCAACATCTAGGTGCCGTGAAAATGATATCTGTTGGTGGAATTTTTTTGCCCGATCGATAGGCATGCTTATGTCTGCAAGAAAATTNCTCACCTTATCTATTGTTTCATTTGATATAAATTGCTCTTCTCTCTCCCAATCTAAAGTAAGCACTCCAATAGGTCTTAACTCGTGAATAATGGGAAAAATGACAGAGGCTTTAATTCCTGACATTTTTTCAAATGGATTTCTGTATTTAATAAAGCCCTCCGGCATGTTCCATGACCGAATGATCTTATTTTCGTAAAAAGCTTGGCTGGTTATGGAGTCGCGTGGGGAAATAAATTTAGTAATTTGCCGTTCATAAGGGTTTTTATTGTCGGCCATGTGTTGACAGATAAGAATACCTTGATGTAGGTCTTCTAGGTAGACCCTTACCATGAGGCAATTAAAGATAGACTTTAGTCCTATAGCTGTGTAGTGCAGGATATCCGGCAGATTTTCTTTTCCAAATGCTTGGATTTGCTCTGTTAGTTTTTGCAGGTCATTTTTCATTCTTAGGGAATATAACTGAGTAAGAAATATACACTATCATATTTGGTGCTAAATAAGTGTTGTACAAAAAATCATATTTTGGTTTCAGTAAATCAATATTTCGTCAAAAAATGGTCGCAGTAAGGAAAAATATTCACTTTAGTGTTTGGTTAAACTTCTTTTGTAATGTGTATGTATAGATTTAATCTATTTATTTATAACCATTTATGCGGTTTATGGTTAGTTATGAGGTGGGGTGCAGTATGGCATAATAATTGCTATTTGAAGGGTGAGGTAAAACTATGTTGATAGATAAATTACTATTTTCTGACAAAACACCCCTAGTTCTCAAAAAAGGTCTGGACTTTCAGTCTGCACGTAATCTGATGTTATCAACTAATATCAGTAACATGGAAACTCCTGATTTCAAGGCCCATGATATCAATTTTGAGCAACAATTACAGGACGTTATTAAAAGCAGTAATCAACTTCAGGTAAGATCAACTAATAGCAAGCATTTTGGGCCTTCAAATGAGGCCTTAAAAGGTTTGGACCCTTTACCCTTTGAATTAAAGGATCCTTCAAAATCCAATGGAAATAACGTTAATATAGATAAAGAAATGGGTAAATTAGCTGAGAACCAAATTATGTACACTGCTTTTATCCAACTCATGATGAAGCGTGGTTCTACAGTACGAAGTGCTGTTACTGAGTTGCCTCAACAATAGNTTTAGAGAAGACCTGTNGTAATTAAGTGGTTGACAATAAACTCNGTTTAGGATTAGCCTNTANAAGACGATATGNTTTTTAATGATNCAAATAATAGTNAATAGATTATGAAAGATATAACGATACAAAGTAATTTGAAAGCCCTCGGCACAGTTGGTGCTCCGGGAATGGACATAAAAAAAATCGGCNCCGAAGAGGAGGGTGCTTCATTTGCAAACACTTTGACCGAATCTCTGGATAAGGTAAATGACATGCAGAAGGAAGCAGACAAGGCCATAGAAGATTTTGCGACTGGAAAGACACGTAATATTCACGAAACGATGATTGCGGTTAACAAAGCTGATCTCGCTTTTCGTTTGACGATGCAAGTGCGCAATAAAATTGTTGAAGCTTATCAAGAGGTTATGCGTACTCAGATCTAGTTAATGCTAAAGCCATACTGCTAAGCTCTTGGACTAGAAGTCCAGGAGCTTTTTTTATTTTAATTCTTGGTGATTGACAGAATTATTCATTTGACAGATGATTAATGCAGGGTCCAATTAAAACATTAGTAATTCATTTTTGTCTGTTGGAGGATTTATGGTTGAGTTGAAAAAAATATTTATAACCTTTCTTTGGTTTGNTTTTTTATTNTTTGTTGGAGTACAACAGTTACATGCACAAGCTAGTGGGCATGCCAGTGTTGGATTAGGCCATGGCGAGGAGGGTTACTTGCATCTTGAGGAAATGATAAAGCATCTGGAGTTTGGGTTGAAAATGCCAGATGCGGGGCAGGATCTAAGGACGCATGGTAGTGAGGCCATAAAACACGCGAGAGAGGCTCTTGATCATTACAATAAGGCATTGATGCATGCTAACGAATCTCTGGGGCGCCCGACTCGTAATCCAATGGCGGG
>JGI26382J51730_1000791_pt1 | contig 14898 bp, 12 predicted proteins | sample SaaInlV_165m_DNA_2_FD_51730 | JGI IMG/M metagenome (IMG submission 51730) | reverse complement strand
TAATTTCTATTGGTGGAGGAATTACAGGTGATATAAGTGGTTTTGCAGCAAGTCTATTTAAGAGAGGTTTAAAATTCATAAACATTCCAACTACTTTATTATCGCAAGTCGACTCTTCCATTGGAGGTAAAACTGGTGTTAACACTAAATATGGAAAAAATTTAATAGGAAGCTTCTATCAACCAGATTTAGTTATATCTGATATTCAATTTTTAAAAACACTACCCAAAAGAGAAGTGATTTGTGGCTACGGCGAAATTTTAAAACATTCTTTGATCGCCAATAGAAAATTTTTTAATTTTTTAGATAAAAATAGTGGTAAAATTTTAAAACTTTCCTCTCCATCCATTGAAAAAGCGATCTATGAAAGCTGTAATATAAAAAAAAGTGTTGTCGAAAAAGATGAAAAAGAAAAAAATCTTAGAAAAATTTTAAATTTTGGTCATACTTTTGCACATGCCTATGAGGCAACTTTAGGTTATTCAAAAAGACTGAATCATGGTGAGGCAGTAATACTTGGAATAAAAAGTGCATTAAGATTTAGTTTAAAAAATAATTTACTTAAAAAAAATGATTATAATTCAATAATAAATCACATTTCTAAAATAAATTTACCATCAAATATAAAAAAGTTTTTTAAAATTAAAGATTTAAATAAGATCTTATCATTTATGCTTAAAGACAAAAAAAATAGTTCTGATAAAATTAACCTTATATTGTTAAAAAAAATTGGTTCACCTATAATAGATAAAAAGTATAAAAAAAATAATTTAGGTATATTTCTAAAAAATGAGTTAAGAAATTAAAATTTGAATTGAGTGAATAGTTTCTTTTAACTCTTTATCTAAAATTTTATAAATTTTCTTATTACTTTCTATTCTGCTCGTATTTTTTAATTCATTGGAAATTAAAGTAATTTTTAAATGAAACTTGCCTTCTTTATTACCAGCATGGTTTTTATGAAGAAATGATTTATCCTCAATTTTTACATTTTCAATATTAATGTGATTATTTAGTTTTTTTTTTACAATTGCAATTAACTCGTTTATATCCATAAATAAAATCTATTATACATCATGAAAAATATTTGCGACTGGAATAATTGTAATGAAATCGGTGACTATAAGGCACCAGTTGAAAAAGATAATAGTAAAAAATATAGAATGCTTTGTTTAGAGCATGTAAAGGAATTTAATAAAAATTGGAACTATTTTTCAGGGATGAATGATGATCAAGTTTTAGATTTTTTAAAATCTGATATGATCTGGCATAAACCTACTCAAAGTTTTAGCTCATCAGATAATTTCTTTAAAGTTCTTTGGAATAACACGCTAAGAGATGAATTAGATAAAGATAAAATTAATGGTGATTATGATCATATGCGTCAATTTAAATTTAATCATAAAGATATCAAAGCCTTTAGTATATTGGGGGTTTCGGTAGGTTTAAAATGGGAAAAAGTCCAAGATAAGTTCAAATTGCTTGTCAAAAAATATCACCCAGATATAAATGCAGGGAATAAAAAATTTGAGGAAAAACTAAAACTAATCACTTTAGCTTACACACAATTAAAAAATACATATAGAGAAAAAATTGACACCAAATCTTAACATACAACCTGATATTAAAGTATCTCTGAAACAAACTTTTGGGATCGACTCTGAAATGGAAGTAGATGCATTTTCAAAAAAAAATGAATATGTGCCTGAAATAGATAAAAGTTATAAATTTGATAGAGACACTACTCTAGCAATAATTTCTGGTTTTGCTTTCAATAAAAGAGTTCTAGTTCAAGGATATCATGGTACTGGTAAATCTACTCATATAGAGCAAATTGCTGCAAGATTAAATTGGCCATGCATACGTGTTAATCTAGACAGCCACGTAAGTAGAATAGACCTAATTGGAAAGGATGCAATTGTCCTTGAAGATGGAAAACAAGTTACGCAGTTTAACGAAGGTATTTTACCTTGGTCTATACAAAATCCTGTAGCTCTTGTTTTCGATGAGTATGATGCTGGAAGACCTGATGTGATGTTTGTAATTCAAAGAGTTTTGGAAGCAGAGGGTAATTTTACTCTACTTGATAAAAACAAAGTTATTAAGCAAAACAAATTTTTTAGATTATTTGCTACATCTAACACTGTTGGTCTTGGTGATACAACGGGTTTATATCATGGTACACAGCAAATAAATCAAGGACAGATGGATAGATGGAATATTGTAACAACACTTAACTATCTAAGCCTTGAAAGAGAATTAGATATAGTTTTAGCAAAGAATAAAAATTTGAATAACACAAAAGGTAAAGAAAAAATTGCAAATATGATAAAGGTAGCTTCTTTAACAAGAAAAGGTTTTGTTGCAGGTGATATTTCAACTGTAATGAGTCCAAGAACCGTTATGCATTGGGCAGAAAATTCAGAGATTTTTAAAGACACTGGTTATGCTTTTAGAGTAACTTTTTTAAATAAATGTGATGATATTGAAAAAAATACCATCGCAGAATATTATCAAAGGTGTTTTGGTGAAGAGCTACCAGAGTCTTTGATAAATGTTCAAATCTAAATGAGTAACAAAGATATTAATTTAAAAGAAAAAATCAGAATTGCTTTAACATCGACGGCAAAAGTAATTTCTGATGACTTTACTTTAAACGAAAAATATTCTGAAAATAAAAAAACTAAGAGCTCAGAAATTGTAGAAATTAATGATCTGATAAATCCAAGTGACTTTATCAAATTACGTGCTGAAACAGACTGTGCAGCTTTAAAAAAAAAATTTTCTAATGATGTAATCTATAGAAAAAATTTACCTACCAATAATTCATCGCGATCACTCTATAATATTGCTGAAAAAATTAGATATGAATCTTTAGGTGGAAAAATGCTTAAAGGAATAAAAAAAAATTTTACTGAAAATTATACTCAGATAATCAAACATAAAAGAAAAGAACAATTAAAAACTAAAGAAGATGTTCCTGTTGCTGAAGCATTTGAGTTATATATGCTTAAAAATTTTCATCAAATAAAGTTAAACCCTTTAACATCAAAAATATTAAATTTTTGGGAAAATGACTTTGAAAAATCTATAGATAAACACAAAAAATTTTTACAAGAAAATTTAGAAGATCAAAACAATTATAGTTCTAGATTTTCAGAGATTTTAAATGAAATGAATATTTTTCAAATGAACAAGAAGATGAAAGAAAAGAGGAAAACCAAGATCAGAGGCAAGATAACCCGTCAAATGATGATCCAGATAAAGAAGCTGAGGATAATAAAGATGAAAATAATGACCAAGAAACTCAAGCTACTTTAGATGCTGATTATAATGTTGATGAATTTAATCTAGATGAGCAACTTTCAGATAGCGAGACAGATGAGCAAAGCTCGGAACAAATTATTCAAAAAAATCTTGATAATATCAATTTAGATTATAAAATTTTTACAACTCAATATGATGAAGTAACAAAAGCTGAAAAATTAGAAAATACAGACGAAGCAACAAAACTTCGAAGAACATTAGACCAACAATTAGTTGGCTTTCAAGATGTAATAACTAAGCTTGCAAATAAACTACAAAGACAATTACTTGCAAAACAGAATAGAGCATGGAATTTCGATTTGGAAGAAGGATTGCTTGATAGTTCAAAGTTGCCAAGAATTATTATGGACCCATATAATTCATTGTCGTTTAAAAAAGAAAAAGATTTAGATTTTAAAGACACGATCGTCACTTTGTTAATAGATAATTCTGGATCAATGAGAGGAAGACCTATTACTATAGCCGCAATATGTGCAGATATATTATCCAGAACTTTAGAAAGATGTTCNGTCAAAGTTGAAATTTTAGGATTTACTACAAAAAACTGGAAAGGTGGACAAAGTAGAGAACTTTGGAATAAAAACTNTAAACCTAAAAACCCTGGCAGATTAAATGATTTAAGACATATAATTTATAAAGGAGCTGATACCCACTGGAGACAAGCTAAAAATAATTTAGGTTTAATGCTAAAAGAAGGCTTACTAAAGGAAAATATTGATGGAGAGGCTATTTCATGGGCTTATAATAGAATTAAAAAAAGAAAAGAAGAAAGAAAAATTATGATGGTAATTTCTGATGGTGCACCAGTTGATGACTCAACACTTTCAGTAAATTCAGGTGATTTTTTAGAAAAACATCTTAAGAAAATGGTAAAATTCATAGAAAATAAAACTGAAATTGAAGTTTTAGCAATTGGTATTGGTCATGATGTTTCAAGATATTATGATAAGGCAATAAAAATCACCGATGTAAATGAATTAGGAGATGTTATGATATCTCAATTAAGCTCTTTGTTTGAAACTAAAAAAAAATTTCATTAAAGATTAAATAAATCTTTATTATTCCATATAATAATAACTTCTGCTCCACTTCTTGTTTTAGAGTTTCTACAATTAATTGAGGCAAAATTTTTTTCTAGGAGTGTTTTTCCAATAAATAAACCTAGTCCTAATCCTGTTTTTGATTTTTCAATAGAATCATTTGATCTCAAATAGGGTTCCCCAATTTTTGACAAAACATCTCTTGGATAACCATTACCATCATCTTCAATAGAGATTTGAGTTATTTTACTATCACTTTTTAAACTTATATAAATTGTTTTTCTAGAAAATTTATTGGCATTTCCAATGAAGTTTCTTAAACCATAAACTATTTCAATAGATTTTGTTATTCTTTTTAAATTAGAATCTTGATCAAAATTAAAAATAAAATTTTTTTTACTTATCTCTTTAAATGAAGAAATAATTTCACTTAAGTAATCCCTCATTGTTGAGTCTTTATCAATAAAATCATCCTCATCCACTGGATTTAAACTTAAACGTTTTAAAATTTCATTACATCTCTCCACTTGGCTTGATAATAACTCTATATCTTTCTCAATATCTTTTTGTCCTTTAAATTGTTTAGTCAAATCTTGGGTTATAATCTTAATTGTTGAAAGTGGTGTTCCAAGTGAGTGTGCTGCTGCTGCAGCCTGACCACCTAAAGATAATAATTCATGTTCTTTTGCCATTACTTCTTCCATTTTTGACAATGCTTCTTTTCTCAGACGAGATTGTGTTCCAAATGTCATTGCAAAATAATTTAAAAAAATTAAAGCTATCATTAAAGAAACTGGAATAGAATAATGGTAATATGGGCTTATGTGAAAATGATCACTTATAGGGCCAGGTAAATCTTCTGAATAGAATGTAAGAATAATAATTACAATTGTAGTTAAAAATACAAGCATAGAGTTAGTTTTAAAACTCAAGTTTGGTGATGAAAAAACACTTGGAATTAGNAAGAAAATAACAAAAGGATTATTAACACCTCCTGTTAAATAAAGCAAAATTCCTAACTGAAGNATGTCTCCTATTAAAAAAAAAAATGCTGATCTATCTGATAATTGAGTTTTTTTAAAAATAAAGATTAAATATATATTACTTAATATACCTAGAAAAACAGTTAAGTTTGCAAATAAAAAGTTAAAATTAAAGTTTAAGAAAAAATATACAAAATTAATTGTAATTAATTGTCCAGCTATAGCTATCCATCTTAGGTTTATATAAATTGATTTTTTAAAGAAATGATATTTTGAAGTTTCAAAAAACTTCATTATTAAATATCAAGATTCTGCACATTAATTGCATTAGAAATTATAAAATCTTTCCGTAACGCAACATCATTACCCATTAAAGTATGAATTAAACTTTGATCTTTTTTTAAATCTTTAGAGTACTGCACTTGTAATAGATTTCTTGTTTCGGGGTCAAGTGTCGTACTCCACAACTCTTCTGGATTCATCTCACCTAATCCTTTAAATCTTTGTATGCTCATTTTTGATTTTTCCAGATCTAGTTCTTTAATAAATTCTTTAGATCCTCTTTTAATTTTTTTTAATTCTTTATTATTATTAACAATATAATCCTCTAATTCTTTTTCATCTTTTATATAAATTCCTTTTGATCCTTTATTTATTTTAAATAATGGAGGTTGAGCTAAATAGACGTGTCCATTTTCAATCAATTTATTAAAAGGTTTGTTATTAAAAAAAGTTAATAAAAGAGCTCTTATATGTGATCCATCTACATCAGCATCAGTCATAATAATAATCTTTCCATACCTAAGATCTTTTAAATCTATTTCTTGTACTTTTGGATCTAAGCCTAATGCATTAATTAAAGTAACTATTTCATTAGATGAGATCATTTTTGATAAAGCTTTTGTTCTCTGCTGCTCTGAGCCATCGCCATTACCATTCTTTTTGGAAGCTAAATCTTCTACGTACGTATTTAAAATTTTACCTCTTAAAGGCAAAACAGCTTGATTGGACCTGTTTCTACCTTGTTTTGCAGAACCACCAGCTGAATCACCCTCAACTATAAACAATTCTGTACCATCTTGTTTTCCTATTTGACAATCAGCTAATTTTCCAGGAAGACCACTTAATTCTAAGGCACCTTTTCTTCTAACATTTTCTCTTGCTTTTCTAGCTACATCTCTTGCTATTGCTGCTTGAACAACTTTTGCTAAAATTATTTTAGCAACTGAAGGGTTTTGATCAAACCATATAGATAATTTTTCACTTACAACCGTTTCTACAATCATTCTAACTTCAGACGAAACTAACTTATCTTTAGTTTGAGAAGAAAATTTTGGATCAGGAATTTTTGTAGATAACACACAAGTAAGTCCTTCTTTAATGTCATCACCTGAGACTGATAATTTATTTTTTTTTAGAAGGTTATGTTCGTTCGCATATTTATTAATAACTCTTGTTAATGCACTTCTAAAACCTAATAAATGAGTTCCGCCATCTTTTTGATAAATATTATTAGTGTAAGGGAAAATATCTTCAGCATAACTTGCGTTCCACTTTAAAGAACATTCAAGCTCTATATTATTTTTTTTTCCCTNTATATAAATTGGTNTTTTAAATAAATCATTTCCATTTTTATTTTGAAGTTTTTCTCTTTTTTCATCTAAAAAATCTACAAACTCAAGTACGCCACCATCAAATTTAAATTCTGATACTTTTTCTTTTTTTAAACTAGCATCTGTAAAAATTATTTTAATACCCTTATTTAAAAAAGCTAACTCTCTCATCCNCTTTATAATAATATTTGNACTAAATTTTGTGGAAGAAAAAATTTCTTTTGAAGGCAAAAATGTTATTTGTGTTCCAGTATCTTTAGANTTTCCTGTAACTTTTAATGGAGCCTTAGCTTCACCATTTTTGAATTCTATAAANTGTTTCTTNCCATCNCTNTATATTTCTAGTTGCAGTGTTTCTGACAATGCATTTACAACAGAAACGCCTACTCCATGAAGTCCACCTGAAACTTTATAGGAATCGTGATCAAATTTACCACCAGCATGAAGTTGTGTCATAATAACTTCTGCTGCTGATTTTTTTTCTTCCTTGTGCATATCAACAGGAATTCCTCTGCCATCATCATTGACTGTAATAGTTCCGTCTGAATTTATTCTTACATTAATATTTTTACAATAACCTGCTAAAGCTTCGTCTATAGAATTATCAACAACTTCATAAACCATATGATGCAAACCAGTTCCATCATCAGTATCTCCAATATACATTCCTGGTCTTTTTCTGACTGCCTCAAGACCTTTTAAAACTTTAATTGAGTCAGCTTGATATATATTTTTATTTGTCATTTTTTAATTTAGGAAAAAAAAATTATAACATTTTTTTAAAAAAATGCTTATTTATCTTTTTAACAACACTTTAGATAATTTAAATAATGCTTGTATAATAAAGCTAATTTGAGCTTTTTTACTTTCATATTATGAAAAAGATATCCTATCATTTTCTAGTATGGCGGAGAGAATGGGATTCGAACCCATGAAAGGATTGCTCCTTTACACGCTTTCCAAGCGTGCGCCTTCAACCACTCAGCCATCTCTCCTATTTAGATTATTTGAAATATTTCTTTGAAATATGTTCATTTATTTTAAAAACCACATATTTCAGATTGCCTCTAAATGACTTTAAAAAACTTTTTATTTTTAGCACAAATTTATTACTACCTGGAATATCCATATGATGAAGATGTGCATAATCTTTAGCATTTAAATTTTCCCCTTTACTAAAAATTACTTCGTTTTTAGAGCTACATAAGCTTTTGTTAATTTTAAAAGCAACAATTGACTCAAAAAATTCTGAAGAATAAACAAATTTATTTAGTGAAAATAAAAAATTTTTACTATCAGGAAATCTAAAATTAATATCATCTATTATTTTTTTACAAAAATTTATAAATGAATATTTTGAAGGGTTAAAAAAACCCTTTGCACCATAGCTTATACCATAACTATGAAAAACATCTTCCACAACCATAACACCATCATCTTTAATAAAAGGTATACATGAACAACAAGTAACTATTTGCTGAAAATTTGTATGTCCACCATCATCTAGCACGATATCTACATGACCAACTTTCTGAAAAAAATTTTTCCAAAAATTTTCATCTGATTGATTGCCTATAAATATTTCAAATCCATCTTTTTCAAATTTTTTTGCCTCTGGGTTTAATTCGATACCTATAATTCTAGCATCTTTTCCGAAATAATTTCTCCACATAAATAAAGATCCACCAGATAAAACTCCAATCTCAACAAATGTAATTTTTTTTCCTCTATATTTAGAAAACAAGTTTTCATAAATAGAAAAATAATTCTTATATTTTAAAGAATAATATTTACTTTCATAAAATAGATTAATTAAATCTTTATTATCTGTCATTTTTTTAATTTTAAAATAGGTTTAATTAAAAGATACATGTTATTATAATTTTTTCTATGAAAAAAATTATATATGATTTTGGAGCTTCTGAAGGTGAAAATATACCATACTATTTATTGAAATCAGATTTGATAATAGCAGTCGAAGCAAATCAAAAAAGTTGTGAAATTATAAAGCAAAGGTTTTACAAAGAAATACGTGAAAAAAAATTAATTGTTGAAAATTGTATTGTGTCCAATCAAAACAATAAAAATTTAGAATTTTTTCTACATAAAACAAATAATTTATTGAGCCAATTTCCTAAACCAAACAATAATTTAATTGGTAATTTTAACAAAATAAATTTGGAAAGTGCTGATGTAATATATTTAATTCAGAAATATGGAAAACCATTTTATATTAAAATAGATTTAGAAGAATATGACGATATAATTTTAAAAAGAATTTTTGACAGTAATATATTGCCAATTTATATTTCTGCAGAAGCTATTAATACTGATGTAATTAACTCATTTCTAAATAATAAACACTACAATGCTTTTAAGTTAATAGAAGGAGATAGTATTGGTTTTTTGTACAGGAATACTAAGATCAATGTATACAATAAAAAAATTAATTATTCATTTCACAAAGACTCTGCAGGACCTTTTGGAAATGATTTACTTGGAAATTGGATAAAAAAAGATAATTTTGAAAAATTAATTAAATTTAAAATGAGCGGGTGGCGTGATATTCATGCATCTCTAACAGATAACTATGAGGAAACATCAAATTTTGATAAATATATTAAAATTGAAAAAAGATTAAAAAAAAAAACAAAACTTATAAAACGTTTTTTAAGAATAAAATCTAAATTAAATTTTTTTTAATATGAATAAAATCTTTGATTGCATAACTTTTTTTAATGAAAATTTTATTACTAATTTAAGATTTGAGATCCTCCATAAACAAGTTGATTACTTTGTTATATGTGAATCTGCTTATGATCATCGTGGAAATAAAAAAAAGCTAAATTTTAACTTAATAAACAATAACTTTAAAAATAAAATTATATACTTAGTTCTTCAAGAACCTTTTAATGTTAAAAATAATGAGTGGCAGAACCAAGCTGCTCAAAGAGAATATCTATTTAATGCCCTCACAATTGCAAATAAAGATGATTATATAATGTTCTCTGACCCTGATGAAATACCAAATCCTGAATTATTAAGAAATTTTGAATTATTCAAAAAATATGGTTTGTTTCTTCAGGAAATGTATTGCTATAAATTTAATCTTTATAATAATCATGAAAGCCCCTGGGAAGGAACACGCATATGTAAAAAAAAAAATTTAAAATCAATTGATTATATGAGGCAAAAAATTAAAACTAATAACTTAAATCAGCCATTTTGGAAATTTTATAAAGAAAAAAGTATTGAGGTATTTAATAATGGTGGCTGGCACTTTAATTCTTTATTAACAGCAGAAGATATATCAGTTAAATTAAAAACGTTTGCACATACTGAATTTGCTAGTTCTGCTTATTCTGATGTAGAGATAATTAAGAATAATATCAAAAAACAAAGAGATCTTTTTAAAAGAAACAAATTTTATAATAAAATTGAGTTAGATAATTCTTTTCCAAAATATATTTTGAAAAATAAAGAAAAATTTAAAGATTGGATTTTATAAATTTTTTACACTTATTTTTTATTATTTAGAATATTTTCTAATTGACTAATTTCAATTTTCATATCCCCATTATCAAATTCATTTTTATTAAAATATTTCAATTGAATTTTTTGATAATTGAAATTTAATATTTCTGATATTTTTTTGCATTTAATACTTGGATGATTATCAGGAATCAATTCAATTAAATCTAAACCAGTTTTTGAAAATATTATATTTGAAAAAGCAGCACCATGAGGCCCTATGATTATATCAGCATTATTAAATAAATAAATTTGTTCAAAAAAATCTAATTCACTTATTTTATAACTTTGAAAACCTTTAAGTTTCAAATAGTTTATTACTTCTTGATTGTTAACTAATTTGCAATGATTAAATTTAGAGTCAGATCGATCTATAAAAATTTTATTAGATGTATTAAATTTTTTAGAATACTTTAAAAATTTTTCTCTTAAAAAAAAAATGATCCAATCTGGTAAATTTTTAATTTCTTCTTGAACATACCCTTTTTTATACCACGGATGATCTACTGTTATCAGTTTCGTGGCTTTAATATGTCTATATTTCTGACTATCTATTAATTTTTCTTCTGGAATACCAAATAATGAAAGTATTTTTTTTTGCCAACTTTCAACACTAGGAACATAAAAATAGTCTACTTTATCTAAAGAATGTTTTTCTTCATAAATTCTTAATTTTACAACTATATCAAAGAGAAAATGGAAATAATTATTGCCGCTTGTACCTTGAACTAGTGAAAATACAGAACCTTTTATTTTTTTTTGAATTCTATTTGTACCTAAATTAATTACTCTATTGAAACTAACATCTTTTAATTCACTATTAACTTGCTGATACGATATATCAGGTAGAATAAAGTTATCTTTAATTATTGCAACATGCTCAACTAAATCAGTAAAAATTCTACCATCATATATCTCATAGATTAAGTGTTTTAAGTTAAATTCTTTATTGCCTATAGTAATCTTATTAATTTCTAATTTATTAATTATACAATCTGAATCATCTTTTAATAATTTTATTCTTCCATAAAAAATATGAAAAATAAAATGAAAAAACTTTTTAAAAATTTTTTGTAATACTTTTCTGTTATTCATATATTTAATATAAGATAATAGTTAGATTACTTTTATACTTTATGAAAAAAATTATCAATTGGGGTTTTATTGGCCTAGGAAATGCTTCATTAAATTTAGCTAAAGAATTTAAAAGAATTTATAATTCTAGACTTTTATCTGTAGCTAGCCACACAAAAGAAAAGCGTGATTATTTTAAAATAAAATTTAATATAGAAGATCAAAACATATTTTCAAATTATGATGATATATTTAAAAATGAAAAGATAGACATAATTTTTATAGGTCTACCTAATTCAATGCACGAGGAATATTGCTTAAAAGCAATGAATAATAACAAACATGTTCTTGTAGAAAAACCAATAACAAATAATATTTTTTCTTTTAACAAAATTAAAAAAGAATTTTTAAAAAAGAATTTACTTTTAGAAGAGGGAACTGCTTATAAATTTCATCCTTTTTACCAGAAAGCTCTAACTGCTATTAATAAGATTAATTACTCAAAAATTTTAGAAATCAAAAGTAGTTTTGGAAATGATGCCTTGGGAGGTAAAAAAATATTTGGAATTAGATTAAAAAAAGTAAATTATAATAAAAGAATATTCAATAAAAATTTACTTGGTGGCTCCATACTAGATGGTGGAATATATCCAGTTTCATTAATGGTTGATATTTTTGATTTGTATAATAAAAACTTAATTAAAAGTTTAGATAATTTTGATTGTAAAAAAAATATTTCAAAAGACATTGACTTATCCTCAACTCTTAATTTGCTAGTTAATAATGTAAAAGTTGAATTAAAAACTTCATTGATAGAAAAACTTAATAATGATTTATCAATACATGCAAATGATCAGATTGTTAAATTAAATGGTATTTTTAATATTTCATCAAACAGCTATATCACTCTTCAAAATAAAGATGGTTTTCAAAAAATTAAAAATACTGATAATGAAAATTCATATTTTTATGAAATAAAAAAGATTTCAGATATGATTTTAAATGATTTAAGTTTTAAAAAAATTATTAATAAAAAGTTTATTAAAATTGAAAATAATATTAAATTATTATCTAAATGGTATTCTTACTGATTGTCTGTAATTTTTAGAAATTCCTCAAAATATATTGTTCGCATTAATGACTGGTAGTTTTCATAAAAAAATTTATATTTCAATTTATCAAAATTAGCTATTTTTAAATTCAATAAATTTGAATTATTTCTTTTTTTAATTATTCCTAATCCTTGATCAGATAAAATCGTATAAGTATCTACATGACTCCATGTTCTTGCTTCGACAATAGCTTTCCAAACATCTCCATTCCAAGTATATCTAGTTCTTGGAACTCTTTGATGACTAATGCTATGTGGCAAACAATCATGCAAGATTATTATCCCATCATTTACTAAAAATTTAATTGAATTTAAAATATCTCTTTTAACTTGATTATACTCATGTAATCCATCTATAAAAATACAATCAAAATTTAATTTATTTTGTTTAAAAAACTCATCACTTGTTCCTCTAAAGTTTCCTCCACTCACTGGGTCTACTCCTATTTTTTCTATCTCTATCTTGTTGAAGACTTCGTTATTGTGGCATCCTATTTCCAAGTATTTTTTATAATTTTTTTTCTCAATCATGTATTTGATAAGATCAATTCTATTTTTACTATCAAAGTTAAAATTAATTTTTTTTGAAAATTTTTCCCCTAATATTAAATGATATAACTTATTAAATATAAAATTTGATTTTCTATTTTGCTCAAATTTGTTATCAAACATATTAATAATTATTTTTCTTTCGAAATTTTTAGAACCCCTATAAATGCTTCCTGGGGTATCTCTACCCTACCAAACTGTTTAGACCTTGCCTTACCTTTTTTTTGTTTTTCAAGAAGCTTTCTTTTTCTATCCGTTGCTCCTCCACCATGAATTTTAGTTAAAACATCTTTTTTAAAACCTTTAATAGTTTCTCTCGCTATTATTTTGCCGCCTATTGCAGCTTGGACTGGTATCATAAAATTATGTCTTGGAATTAAGTCTTTAAGTTTTTCACATACTTCTCTTCCTGTTCTTTGAGCAAAATCTTTATGAATCATCATTGCTAACGCATCAACTGGCTCTGCATTGACTAAAATCCCAAGTTTTACCAAATCACCTTCTCTGTGTTCAATAATTTCATAATCAAAACTAGCATACCCACTAGTCATCGATTTTAAACGATCATTAAAATCAAAAACAACTTCGTTTAAGGGTAACTCATAATTTACAACAGCTCTATTTCCAGAATAGCTTAAATTAGTTTGCACCCCCCTTTTATCCTGACACATTTTCATTATTGAACCCAAATATTCATCAGGGGTAATTATTGTTGCTTTTATCCAGGGTTCTTCAATTAACTTTATTAATGTTGGATCCGGTAAACTTGAAGGATTATGTAGATCAACAATGTCTTCATTATTCATATAAACTTTATATACAACTCCTGGAGTGGTTGTTAACAAGTTTACATCAAATTCTCTTTCCAGTCTTTCTGTAACAATTTCTAAATGAAGTAATCCTAAAAACCCACATCTAAATCCTAATCCTAAAGCTGAAGATGACTCTGGTTCAAATGAAAAACTTGCGTCATTTAGTTGCAGTTTAGCTAATCCATCTTTTAATTTTTGATACTCAGAACTATCTACTGGAAACAAACCACAAAAAACTACAGGTTTGCTTGGCTTAAAACCTGGTAGAGCTTCTTTTAATAGTTTGGTAGCATCACATATAGTGTCACCAACTTTTGTTTCAGATAAAACTTTTATTCCAGTTGTTATAAAACCTATTTCTCCTGCATTTAATTCATTAATATCTGTCGCTTTTGGCGTAAATACCCCAACTTTTTCAATAATATATTCTTGATTTGTGGACATCATTTTTATTTTCATATTTTTTGAAATTTTACCATCAATTACTCGAACCAAAATAACAACTCCAAGGTAAGTATCGTACCAACTATCGACCAATAAACATTTTAAATCTCCTAAACTTTCACCTTTAGGACTAGGTAAGACTGTAATAATTTGTTCTAAAATATCATCAATACCTTCACCAGTTTTCCCTGAACAAGGGATTGCACTTTCTGTATCAATACCTATCACTTCTTCGATTTGTTTTTTTGTTCTATCTAAATCTGATGCTGGAAGATCAACTTTGTTCAAAACTGGTACTATCTCATGATCTATATCTAAAGCTTGATAAACATTTGCAAGTGTTTGGGCTTCTACCCCTTGAGTACTATCAACTATTAAGATTGAACCTTCGCAGGCATAAAGAGATCTNCTAAC
>JGI26382J51730_1000790_pt1 | contig 14906 bp, 13 predicted proteins | sample SaaInlV_165m_DNA_2_FD_51730 | JGI IMG/M metagenome (IMG submission 51730) | reverse complement strand
AAGCCGGAGTAGATCAACTTGAATCCTTGTCTAGTTACGGAGAACAAATAGGTTTGGCATTTCAGATTGTAGATGATATCCTCGATATCACTGCTGACCAAGGTCTGTTAGGAAAAGATATCGGTAGTGATGCAGAGAAAGAGAAAGCTACCTACCCGGCTCTTTATGGACTTGATGAATCTAAGAAGAAAGCAGAAAAATTAGTAGAAGAAGGAATTGCTTGTTTGAAGGATTTTGGTGAGGAAGCCGAACCATTAAGAAGTATTGGGCGTTTTTTTACCCAACGTGCATTCTAGAAAAAAATTATCAGCCAGCCTAAGTTACGTGCTCGTTTAATGTAAATTATTAGATAACAAGAGTTAGCGGCTGAGGTATTGTCTTACTTTCCTAGGAACAGAAGGTTTTACTTAATATCCCAATGAGTCATTTTTTAAAAAATATAAATAGCCCGGTTGATTTAAAGAAACTAAAAAGGGAACACCTCCCTGCGCTCGCCGAGGAAATTAGAGACACGCTTCTTCAAGGAATCTCCAAAACTGGAGGTCACTTGGGATCAAACCTGGGTGTCGTGGAGTTGACCCTAGCGATGCATTATGTTTTCGATAGCCCGATAGACAAGTTTGTCTGGGATGTCGGTCACCAATCGTATGTTCATAAACTATTGACCGGACGTAAAGATAAGTTCGATAGTCTGCGACAATATAAAGGGCTCTGTGGATTCTCCAAGAGGGAGGAAAGCGAGCACGACCATTGGAATGTTGGTCATGGAGGAACTTCTATAACGGCAGCATTGGCTTTTGCTAAAGCGAGAGATCTTAAAAAAGAGAAAAATAAAATTATAGCCGTGATAGGGGATGGTTCTTTTACAGCTGGTATGGCTTTTGAGGGTTTAAACCATACCGGCCATCTTAAGCCAGATTTGATAGTGATTCTAAACGATAACGAGATGTCGATTTCGAATAATGTAGGTGGAATGTCTAAACACCTCAGTCAAATAATGACTGGCCAAGTTATGACAAAAATTAAGAAGGAAGTTGACCAAATACTTCTTTCTATTCCTGGAATAGGTAAAGAGGTTTCTAATTATGCACACCGCCTTGATGATCTTGTGACAGGAATGTTTATTCCTGGGCGCTTGTTTGAAGATCTCGGGTTTCGTTATATGGGCCCTCTGGATGGCCATGATACGAACTTATTGATAGATAATCTAGAGACCGCCAGTGAATTGAAAGGTCCTACTTTGATTCATGTGATTACGCGTAAAGGAAAAGGATACGAGGTTGCGGAAGAGAAGGCTGATGTGTGGCATGGCGCGAAACCGTTTGATATCGCTACCGGCGAATTCAAAAAAGGCCTGAAGTCACCTCCTGCATATACCAATGTGTTTGCTGATACGTTAATCGAGTTGGCTAAAGAAGATGAAAAAATTATAGGTATTACTGCAGCCATGCCAGATGGTACTGGGATTAGCAAGTTTGGTAAGGTTTTCCCCGATCGTACTTTTGATGTTGGGATGGCGGAACAGCATGGAGTAGGATATGGAGGAGCTTTATCTATTGAAGGCTTCCGCCCGGTCATTGCAATTTATTCAACGTTCATGCAAAGGGCTTATGACCAAATCGTTCACGACATTGTTGGGATGAACCTTCCCGTTACCTTAGCAATGGACCGAGCCGGAATTGTTGGAGAGGATGGGGCTACCCATCAAGGGCTGTTCGATATTGCTTTCCTGCGTACTTTGCCAAATATGGTGATTATGGCTCCAAAAGATGAAAATGAGTTAAGACATATGCTCAAAACCTCTATTTATCACCCTGGACCTAGTTCTATACGTTACCCAAGAGGTAGTGGTCTTGGTGTTGAAATAGATGAAGAGGTTAAGGAAATCGAAGTTGGCAAAGGTGAGGTAATAAAAGACGGGAAGGACCTTGCTATAATCGCGTTCGGATCAATGGTTGACCCATCAATGAAAGCAGCAGCCATGCTTGAAGAAAAAGGATTTAGTGTCGCGGTCATTAATGCACGGTTTGCCAAACCCATTGATAAAAGTCTTATTATGAAATACGCAAAAAAAACAGGTTGTCTTATAACAACGGAAGAGCATTCCGTTCAGGGAGGATTTGGTTCCGCTGTTCTCGAAGTTCTTCAAAATTTTGATGAACGTATTCCTTTAAAGACAAAGTGCATAGGAGTCCCTGACGTTCTTATTGAACATGGGGCAACAGGGCTTATTAAAAAAGACTTAAAACTTGATCCTGAAGGAATGTTTGAAACGATTTATGCATTTGTCAATACAACTGTAAGTTTGAAGTCTCATGGAAATGAGAATAATGGCTTTAAAAATGCTCTCAAAAAACCTGTTGCTGCGAAAACTGAGAATGACTAGAACTTCACAAGTCAAACGATCCACAAAAGAAACCGAGATAGAAGTAAGTCTCGACCTAGATGGTCAGGGAGAAAGCGAAATTGATACATCAATTCCTTTTTTGGATCACATGCTTTCACAGTTGTCTCGCCATGGATATTTTGACATTAAGTTAAAGGCAAAGGGAGATATCCAGATAGACTATCACCATACTGTGGAAGATGTAGGAATTGCTCTCGGAGAAGCTTTTACTAAGGCTCTGGGTGATAAAAAAGGCATCCGTCGTTTTGCGGATACTCAAGCACCGCTTAATGAAGCACTTGCTCAAACAGTTATCGATATTAGCGGACGTGGGTACTTTGTCTTTAATGCGACACTTCCAAAATCTAAAATTGGTGAGTTTGATGTTGAATTGGTACCTGAATTTTTTCAGGCTTTTGCTATCAATGCTGGCATCACCCTCCATATGAATTGTCCTTACTGGGAAAACCTCCACCATGTTGTTGAGGCTCTGTTTAAATCATTTGCTCGCGCGCTTGATATAGCCTGTTCTTTAGATAACCGAACTGATCAAGTTCCATCCACCAAAGGAAAGTTATAGATGATCGCCGTAATTGATTACGGCATGGGGAACCTTCGCTCTGTACAAAAAGCCCTAGAGTTTGTTGGGGCTAAGGTAATTGTAACTCACGATCCTGACTTGATTCTTAGTGCCGATTCCGTTGTGTTGCCAGGCGTAGGTGCTTTCAAAGACTGCATGGCTAATTTGAACAAATTAAGTCTTATTGATCCCATCCGTAAGTTTATTGATAGCGGAAAACCATTTCTTGGTATTTGTCTTGGTCTGCAAGTCCTTTTTGAAGAAAGTGAAGAATATGGACCTGTGCCCGGGTTGGGTATTCTTCCGGGAAAAGTGGTGAAATTCATTGATGGGAGTTCAGACACGAGAAAAGGTCCCCAAATTAAAATCCCTCACATGGGTTGGAACCAGATTAAAGTAAAAAAGAACGCACCTTTGTTCGCAGGAGTAGGAGACTCCCCGTATTTTTATTTTGTACATTCCTACTACGTGGTTCCTGAAGACCCGGAAATGGTTGCCACAGTCACCCATTATGGAATTGAGTTCGTTTCTGGAATCCAACATAAAAATATTTATGCATTCCAATTTCATCCTGAAAAAAGCCAAACTTTAGGGCTTTCCATTCTTGAGCGATTTTCCAACCTCAATTGAATAAACCCACCTTTCATTCTGATTCGTACTTGAGAGGTATCTTAATGGTTTCAGTCACACTCTCTCTATGGGGGGTGTTACCGATATTTCTTAAATTGGCTCTCGATTACTACTCTGCTGGAACTATCGTTTGGTTCCGTTTTGCCTTTTCATTTTTAATTCTATTTTGGTTTCTTTTTTTATTTCGTTCAGGCTGTGAGATTTTGTTTAATCCACCTTTAATAGGAGTATTAGGAGGATTAGCATTGGCAGCGAATTATTTTGGTATGACTCAAGGGATTCATTTTAGTGGTCCCTCTAACGCAGCGATTATCATTCAACTAGCGCCTGTTTTTTTGGTTATTGCCGGGGTGGTTCTTTTTCGTGAAACAATTAGGCTAAGGCAGTTGGTGGGTATAATTATAGCAATGAGTGGATTTTACCTTTTCTATTTAGATAGAGTAAGGAATGCAGCAGACAATTTGAACTATTCCATTGCAAATGGATGGATTGTATTTGCGGCAGTTGTGTGGGTCTTTTACATGATTTGTCAAAAAAAGTTGAGCGTCAAATATTCCGCCCAAACACTCAATCTTCTTATATATTTTGTTGCGATGGTAGCATTGGTTCCACTGGTAGAATGGGGTGAATTTTTTGAGGGAGAAATTACCGGGTGGCTGCTTCTCATTATTCTTGGGTTAAATACCTTGCTGGCGTACGGCGCTTTGGCTGAGGCTGTAGAGTGCATTCCCTTGAGTATTATAAGCATACTTATAACACTCAACCCCCTGATTACTTTGAGTGGAATGTGGATGTTAACCACTCTTGGGGTTGAAGCACTTCCAGCTGAAAATATTAGGTGGTACGGTTACTTGGGGGGGATTGTTGCGGTTAGTGGGGTTGTTTTGGTTGTTACTACTCAATACAAGAAAGAAAATTTAGGTTAAGCGTTACTATAAAATGTGCATAGCTTGAAGAAGTCTTTTTTAGGTTAGTTTAAGAGCTAAAAGAAAAATTAATTGTCTTAGAGAATAGTATGGAAGGAAGGAATAAAGGTTTACGCACCATTTTTATTATATTTTGGTTAGTCGGTTCCATTTTTTGGGTCATGATAGGAGCATTGGATGGCAACTTCCTGGAAAGTATTATTGCTATCACTGTTGGTTGGGTAATTCTTTTTTTATATTTTTGGATCAAAGACGAATATATGCGTAAGAAATGGAATGATCTAGACAAGGATTAACCTCGGCCTCTTTTCATAGCTTTATCGATCTCTCTTACGGCCTCCCGTTTTTTAATGCTGGCGCGTTTATCGTGTAGCTTTTTTGCTTTAGCTATAGACAGTTCTACTTTGGCGATCCCATTTCTAAAGTAGACCTTAAGAGGAACCAGAGTGTAACCTTTTTCCTGTGCCCTACCAATGAGCTTGTTTATTTCCCTTCGATTTAATAATAGTTTTCTTTTTCGGGTGGGGTTTAAGTTGAATTGTTGAGCCGGGCTATATGGGTTGATGTGAAAATTGTTAAGCCAGACCTCACTTCTCTCAACACTGGCATAGCTGTCAGTCAGATTTGCTTTACCGTCTCGTAGTGATTTGACTTCCGGTCCTCGCAACATTAACCCGCACTCTAAAGAATCTTCTATAAAATATTCGTGTCTGGCTCGTTTGTTCTGGCAAATTATTTTGATATCACTCATAAATTTATGCCATCAAAAACGGTTATTATGAAAATAAAGTGGAGTTATGATTCGAGGCATCCAATAAGTTTATTTTTTCGTATTTCTGTGATTAAGACAGATACTAGTTGGTTTTGCAAAAAACCTTCAGCATCTATGCTAACGGGGATATAGTGTTCAGAATAACCTTTTAATACGCCATCTGCTTGCTTACGCTCTTCAACGAGCACTGTAACTTTTTTCCCAATAAAACTTTTATAAAACTGCCGAGCTTTTTCTTTTACCAAATCATTAAGAATGAGATTACGTTCTTTTTTGGTGATATTTTTAATATTATTCTTAAAATTGTGTGCTTCAGTCCCGGACCGCGGTGAATAAGAAAAAACATGTAAATATGAAAAAGGTAGTTCTTCTATTAGCTTACGAGTATGCTCAAAACTTACTTCGCTTTCCCCTGGAAACCCAACAATTACATCTGCGCCGAGTCCAAGAGGTGAAATTTTTTCAGAGGCGCGGCGCACTATATGCTCATATTGTTTGGCATTATAGTTACGCTTCATTTTTGAAAGTACTTCAGTGTCGCCACTTTGTAGAGGAATATGGAGGTGTGGACAGATTTTTTCATGTTGCGAGATAAGCTCAATGAGGTGGTCATCAATTTCCATGGGGTTTATTGAGCTTAGCCTTACCCGGAAGTTGCCATTGAGGTTGGCTATATCTTCAACTAATGAAGAAAAAGCCTCTTTTAAATGAAAATCCATTCCCCAAGTACCAAGATTGATTCCAGTGAGTGTGATTTCCTTATAACCTCCATCAATAGCATGTCGAACATTATCAAGTATATTTTCTCTTGTATCACTGGCAGATGATCCGCGTGCTCGAACAACGGTACAGAAGGAACAACTTTCATCGCACCCAGTTTGTACTTTGATGAACGCCTTTGTCCTTCCTTGAAACTGGGTGACAGGAAGAGTTTGAAATTCTCGATCGGCATGAATATCCGACATGTAGACCTCGGCAAGGCTGGATTNTTTTTGNAGTGAATCGTTTTTTAGTTTTGCCTTAAGTACTTCTGCGATTTTTAGTTTGTCTGCATTNCCAAGGACAATATCAAGTCCTTNCATCTTNGACGAGTCTTCGGGGTTGAGNTGAGCATAACANCCGGTAAATANGACAGTAGCATTTTCATTAATAGCTAAAGATTTTTTTACAGCTAGNCGTGAACTATAGTCACTTCGNGCAGTTACAGTGCATGTGTTGATAACGTATATATCTGCAGTTTCGGATGAGTCAACTATTGCATANCCTTCTTTTTTAAGAATAACTTGCATCTCTGCAGTGTCATGCTGATTGGTACGACATCCTAATGTTGTAAAAGCAACTTTCATTCGTTTACAAAGGATTTAAGGGGATATTAAGGAGTGTTGATTTGTTTTTCGTCTATAGAACATATTAATCTAGCAAATTTTATGAATCAACCTATAATTCAAATGCTTATTGGTGTGTGCAAATAGGTAACTTGATCTGTAAGTCGTGAGATTGCTAGTATCCAAAAATTACTTTAAAAGTGAAAAAACTTTTCTGATTAATATGAATTCAAAAGGCCTTGCAGTTATTGTACTTGCAGCAGGAAAAGGCACGCGGATGAAGTCCTCCATAGCTAAGGTTCTTCATCCAATAAAAAACCAGCCTCTATTGTATTATGTATTGGAATCATTAGTTCCCCTCAATCCAGATTTTTCTGTCCTAGTGGTAGGATTCCAATCTGCAGTAGTTAAAGAATCGTTTTCTAATCGTGGGTTGATATTCGTTGAGCAGAAAGAGCAACTTGGAACGGGGCATGCTGCGCAGCAAGCAAAATTAGCTTTACACGATTTTTCAGGGGATGTTTTGGTGGTTTGTGGTGATATGCCGCTTATTAAATCACAAACGTTAGTAGATCTTGTTACTAGGCACCGTGAAAAAAAATCTGCTTGCACGGTTTTAACCCTAAAATCCTCAGAGAAAAAAGACTTTGGTTTAGTAATCCGAGACGAGCAAGGATCAGTATCTAAAATCGTCGAGTGTAAAGATGCTTCAGAAGACGAAAAAAAAGTTGACGAATTCAACTCGGGAGTTTACTGTTTTGATAANCATTTGTTTTTAAAGGCATTAGATGAGATTGNTAATAATAATATTCAAAAAGAATATTATCTAACCGATACTATAGAGTACATAGTGAATAATGGTTTTTTAGTTGAATCCCTACAAATAAGAGATAACACGCAACTTCTGGGAATTAATACTCAAGAAGACTTGTCTCTAGCAGAAAAAATATTGATGGGCGAAACTAAGTCCTCTTAAAAATTATACCTTACACTTTAAGTAAACTTCATCAAGGACGAAGTCTTAATGAAAGCTATCATCCTAGCCGCCGGCAAAGGTTCTAATCTAAATCCTTTTTCAAACACCCGACCCATACCAATGATTTCGGTTGCTGGCAAAACGCTATTGGATAATAGTTTGTGCCAGTTGAAAAATGCAGGAATCAATGATGTTTATATAGTAGTGGGGCATCATAAGGAAAAATACAAGAACTTGTTGCAGAGAAATTAGATTCTGGAATGAATATCCACTGCTTGGAGCAAGAAAAAAATAATGGTATTGGTGATGCGATACTTCAGGTGAAAGAAAAAATTTCTCCGGGTGAATATTTTCTTCTGATTTATGGAGATACCTTAACCGACGAAAATATTTATAGTAAAGCCCAGCAATCATTCCATTCTTTTAAGTGCCCCGTAGCTTCGATTTGTTTGCCACCTTCAAATGAGAGCTTTGGAAATGTTTTTTTGAATGCCCAAATGAAAATAACCAAGATTATAGAAAAGCCAAAGGGAAGCGATTTGGGCAACTATGTGCTGGCGGGTGTTTTTGTTTTGCCGGAATCTTTCTTTGCTTTACTGAAAACAAATAAGGCTTCGATGGAAAAATCCTTACAAACGATGGTTAAAGAGGGGGACTTGATGGCCTCCATGTGGGAAAACGAGTGGCTCGATATTGTTTATCCTTGGGAGATTTTACAAGCGAATAAAATTGTTCTTGATTCATGGGGCAAATCTTCTATAGCCAAATCAGCTGTTATGGAGACCAATGTAACAATGCAGGGTGTGGTCAATATTGAAGAAAATGTTGTTATTAAAGCTGGGGCTGTATTGGAAGGTCCTTGTTCGATAGGCAAAGGAAGTTACATTGGAAATAATTCCTTGATTCGAAGTTATACCTCGATTGGTAGTAACTGTTCCGTTGGTTATGGCGTGGAGCTTAAAAACTGCGTGGTATTCGATAAATCAGGAATTGGAAGGTTGTCATTTATAGGTGATAGTGTCATTGGTGAAAATGTTGATATAGGTGCTGGTTGTATGACTGTGAATAGAAATACAAACTGGGAAAAAATACAGGTGAAAAATGGAAAAACTAACTTATCCACGAATATGAAAAAATTAGGAGCATTTGTTGGTGATGGTGTGGTTATAGGTGCGGGGAATACTATTCAACCCGGAACCGTAGTTTTCCCTGGGGAAATTTTCCCCGCCTGCTATTCGGTAGTACATAAAAAATAATTATAAGGTTAGCTATGTGTGGGATTAATGGTGTTGTCGGGTTGAAAAATATTTCGGAAGTTTTGTTTCAGGGGATTCGGAATTTGGAGTATCGGGGGTATGATTCCTGTGGAGTTGCCTTGATGAACAAAAGCAACCTTATGGTACAGAAGAATACTGGGGGAGTAGAAGAGTTTTTTCGCAAAGGGAATATTCTTGCCACAAAAGGAAAAATAGGAATTGCTCATACTCGCTGGGCCACGCATGGCACGGTAACTCGTGACAACACCCATCCATTTACATCATGTGACGGGGCATTTGCTTTAGTTCATAATGGGATTATCTCAAATTATCGTTTTCTTCGGGACGGTTTGATAGGCGAAGGGCATGTGTTTCGTTCTGAAACGGATACGGAAGTGATTCCCCACTTGTTGGAAAAGTATTATAAAAAACACAAGAGTGTTGAGAAAGCATTAGTTAAGACATTAAGTATTCTAGAGGGAACTTTTGCCATAGCTATGATCTACCCACCACCCGGATCAAATCTTTTGTGCTAGAAGAGAATCACCACTGATGCTTGGGATTGGGGATGAATTAAAATTTGTTGGATCAGATTTTAACGCGTTCATCGATTATACGAAAAACGCTATTATTATGGAAGATGACGAATATGCCATTTTGTCGAGAGATTCTTATGTCGTGAAAAATTTTTCAACTCAAGAGGAAATCGTTAAACCTATTACAAAAATTGAGTGGGATAGCGAAACGGCAAAAAAGTCAGGCTACCCTCACTATATGCTCAAAGAAATCTATGAGCAACCACAGACCATTAATACTGCTTTGGAATTGGATTCCAATTTAATGAATGAGGTGGTTGACATGATTGATGTAAGTGATAATGCATATTTCGTTGGTGGGGTCTACCTTTTATGTGGCAAAGTTTTCAGAGTATTTATTTTCCTCCCTTACGGACAGCTTTATTCCGGCGATCAGTTCTGATGAGTTTTCATTGCTGGCTAAAGTTAACAGCAAAAGTCTCGTACTTACCCTTTCCCAGTCAGGGGAAACCTTCGATACTATTAGCGCTCTAAAGTTTGCTAAGTCTAAGGGTGCTATGACAGCAGCTGTTGTTAATGTTATGGGGTCTTCTATTTCTAGATTGGTTGACAAGGTTATTCTTCAGGGATCCGGTCCCGAAATTTGTGTTATCAGTACCAAGGCGGCATTTGCGCAGATGATTATCTTAACGATTTTAGCTTTGAAATTGAGCCTCAAGAAAAAGACAATAAAAAGAAGAGAATACGATTCGTCTATAACTGCTCTTCGTGAGTTGCCAGAAGTTATACAGAATATATTGAATGAGCGGTCAGGGTTCATCCATCGTATAGCCAACAATTACTCTAAGGTAAAAAACTGGCTTTATCTTGGTCGAGGAATTTATTATCCGGTTGCGCTAGAGTCGGCTCTTAAGATGAAAGAGGTTGCATATGTACATGCGGAGGGAATGCCTGGTGGATTTTTAAAGCATGGGACTCTGGCAATGATTGATCAGGATGTGAATTCCATTGTATTCATTCCTCCGCGTTCTGACAAAAAATTATATGAATCAACAATTCACAGTGTCGAAGAAATTCGTGCTAGGTCCGGGTTTGTTCTGGGCGTCCACTTTGATGAGGGTAGCAAGAATAGGGACTTGTTTAGCGAAGAAATTATCCTCCCAAATGTAAAACCTATTGTTGCGCCTTTCGTCCAGCTTGTGATTGGTCAATTGTTAGCTTATTTTACGGCTATTTCTCTCAAACGAAATGTCGACAAACCGCGATCGTTGGCGAAGTCTGTGACTGTCGGGTAATTCATCTCGTATACTTATTCACTCACTCTAGTTATAATTTCTAGTTCAATTAAACTGTTGCCATCTCTTTCGTTGGTCTGCTAGAGTGCTGATTCTTAATTTTTCCTTCACCATTTTAATTTCATGAAAACTGCAACTAGCACCGCTTTAACAGTGGCTGGATTTGATCCAAGTGGGGGTGCGGGACTCCAAGCAGATTTGAAAACATTTTCTGCATTTGGGGTCAGTGGAAAATCGGTTGCAACTTCCATAACAATACAAAGNACACTAGGTGTTGAGGGTCTTCATAATATTTCACCCGAAGTAGTTGANCAACAACTAAGAGCTATTTTTAGAGATGGAAAGCCCGGTGCTGTTAAAACTGGTATGTTGGGAAACGAATCAATAGTCGAAACAGTGGTTCGTGTATTGCGCCGTCATCGAATTAAAAAAATTATTGTAGACCCTGTCATATATTCATCGTCAGGGAAATCATTGTTGTCGGAGTTGGGAATTCAGGTGATGAAGGAAGAACTTTTGCCTGTTACTTTCTTGTTAACACCTAATTTAAAGGAAGCTGAAATTTTATCAGGAGTGAAGATTAGACAACCATCTGACAGAATTCGGGCAGCCAGAGTTTTGATGAAAATGGGCGCCAAAAACATTCTTATTAAGGGTGGACATTTAAAAGGCGAGCCTCAGGATTTTTTCTTTGACGGGAAGCGCTCTCTTTTTCTGAATGCAGATCGTGTTACTGGGGGTGATGTTCACGGGACAGGTTGCGCTTTAGCATCAGCAATCACGGCAAGTTTAGCAAAGGGTAAGGATATTGTTGCAGCAGTGCAAGAAGCAAAGGAATTTATTGGCCTTGCAATTATGGGGGCTATTAAATCCGGAAAAGGTGTACCCCAAGTCGAACCTTTAACCGGCCTCTATCAAGATTCCGAGCGTTATGATATGTCTCAACGTGTTTTTCGAGCTGTTGAAGTATTAAAGGATTACTGTGTTGGTGGACTGATTCCAGAGGTTCAATCCAATATTGGTTTTGGGTTAGAGAATGCACGCACAATAGATGATGTCATTGGTTTTCCTGCACGCATTGTTAAGTGCGGAAAGAATATTTTAATACCCTCGCCGCCGCGTTTTGGGGGCTCTCGTCACGTTGCTGATATTGTTTTGACTGTTATGCAATTTGATCCTTCTAAACGAGCAGTAATGAATATTAAATATAATTCTGATTTAATTAAGGTGTGTAAAACTTTAAAATTCACTCTGGCTTCTTTTGATCGTTCTATGGAGCCAAAAAAAATCAAAACAATTGAGGGATCATCTTTGGAATGGGGGACAGCTTCTTCCATTCGGAAATGTGGGTTTGTTCCAGATATTATTTTTGACAAAGGTGGTATGCGAAAAGAAGAGATGATTCGAGTGATTGCGGAAGATATAGAAAGTCTCGTGGATAAAGTATTAAAAATCCATCGACGTTACTCGAAAATTCTGGCGTGAAAATTAAAGTTGGGATTTGTCTATCAGGATTTCAGATCTTTCTTTGAGGTTTTTNATCCACTCCTGAAAAGCAGCATCTCCTTTTTCTAGTTTGAGTCTTGTTCTTAATTCTTTTGAATCTTCTATGTCTGGAGCACTAGCTTTTTGCCGGTCCTGAAGGCGAATCAGGTAATAGTTATCCCTTACAAGAACCCATCCAGACTTCCCCTTATCCAGTTCAAACGCTTTGGATTTTACTTTTTGAAGGTTACCGATTCCTGGAATAGAGTCGGCTCGGTTAAAGAATGGAGTGTGCTTCAGTCCAAGTCCAAGATTCTTGGCGGCTGACTCAAGGTCAACTGTCCCATTGGAAATTTCTTTAGCAAGTGACTCGGATTTTATTGTTGAAAAATTGTGGTCTTTTTCTTCTTGAGTTTTTGATCGGGCTAATTGTTCAACTTTATTAAGTTCTGGAATATATGGTTTTTCTCGGTTCAATACTTTTATTACAAAAGCGGATTCCAATGTGACTACGGGTTCCCCAACTTTATTGTCTCCCAGTAAGAATGCCTGGTTAAAAAACTCGGGATTACTTCCAATCTCTGGAACAACATGATTCTCTCTAGAAATAAATGGGGTGGTTTGGATAGATAGGCTGTTCTCCTGGGCGGCACGCATCAAGTCCTGGTCTTCCTTGGCCGAGCGATGAACATGTTTAACAACGCGTCTCATTTTCTGGCGGGTTTTATTCACTTTGATTTTCTTTGTTATTTCCTCTTTNACTTCTTCTATCGGTTTGATTCTTTCTGGGGTCACTTCGTTAAGTTGAATTATGTGGAAACCGAAAGACGTTTTTATAGGTTCGCTTGTTTCTTTTGGGTTAAGCTTTTTTAATGCATTTTCAAACTCAGTAACCATCATTCCTTCTGGAAATTCCCCAAGGCTTCCTCCATTTTTTCCGGAAACAGTATCATCAGAATATTTTTTTGCCAATTCGCTAAAGCTAGCTCCATTTCGAATCTTTTTCAAAATTNCATCTGCTTCACCTTTTGCNAGTTCTTCTGCTTTTTTTGTAGATTCTTGTGAGTTGTTGGCATCCGTTTCAGGTCGTATNAGTATATGAGCAGCTTTATACATTTTTCGAACCCTGAAGTCTGCTATTTTAGTGTTGTAGTAATCTTCTATATCTTCATTGTGGATGTCTATCAGGCTCTCATAATCCGTTGGGGTAGTTTTTACGTATTGGATCTTAATTTTTTCCGGGATCTCAAAACGCCCTTTATTTTTTTCGTAGAAAGATTTTATTTCTTCTTGGCTAACTTTTTCTTCTGATTTGAAGTGATTAGTTGGAATTACTATGTAGTCTATTTTAACTTTTTCATTCGCAAGCATGTATGCTTTATTTAGTTCATTAGGTGAAACCTTGACATTGGATTTGATTAGATTTCTGATTTTTTCAAGAAGAAGTGCTTCACGTTGACTCTCTTCAAACTCGAGAGGAGTCAAGCGTTTGAATTTGAGATAATTTTGGTAGGCGATATTGTTAAAGATTTTATCTTTTTGAAAAGCAGCAAGGCTATTTATTTGGTTAACAACTTCTGTGTCGCTGATTTGAATGTCTAGCTCCTTAGCCTTAATCAAAAGAATTTTTTTTTGAATTAAAACGTCTAAGGCCTGTGTTTTTAGGTCCAGTTTTTGGATGAGCTCTTCTGAAAACTGACCCTGAAACTGTTCCCTGTAAAAATTTATGAGATTATTAAATGTGCGTTCGTATTCAGCCTGACTAATTTTAGATCCATCGACAGTTGCCACTACTCCCCCTGAGGAGCCAGACGAACCACCCATTCCCCATGAATAGAAAATTGTTCCTATAAAGGCGAAAACAATAAGCCATAGAATTGACTTAATAAGCCATGAGTCAGCGTGTTCTCTAATCACATTAAGCATCAAGCGTTCTCCGAGAAAAATTTAATTTAATTCTAGAGGGTGGCAATGGCATATTATAGAACCTTGCCTTTATTCGCAACCGTTTTGATTTTTAAGGTTGATTCTATGATAACTTTAAATTTGTTTTGAAGTGGAATGACCAAACTTATTGACAAGTGTAAATCATTATTTTTATTTGCCTTGCTTTTATTAATACCCCTTGTTATAAAAAATACTTATTAATGAAGAAATTGCATTTTTTTGTAGGAATCTAAATTAAGTTAAGGAGAGTGGTTTGTTCTGGAAATTTTTTTCGAATGATTTGGCCATTGACTTAGGGACTGCCAATACCCTGATATATGTTGAAGGTCAAGGGATAGTTTTACGTGAACCTTCAGTCGTTGCATTGAATACCCAAACCAAGGAAGTCCAGGCGGTTGGATCTGATGCGAAGGAGATGCTTGGTCGTGCACCTGGTAGTATTGAAGCGATTCGTCCCATGAAAGATGGTGTTATCGCACATTTTGAAGTGACGGAAAAGATGATCCGTCATTTTATTAAAAAAGTACATAATAATCGTACCACCCTTGTTCGCCCAAGGGTTGTCATAGCTGTCCCGTCTGGGATTACTCAGGTTGAAAGCAGAGCTGTACGTGATGCTGTCCTATCTGCTGGAGCACGAGATGTGTTTCTGATAGAGGAGCCTATGGCTGCTGCTATTGGTGTTGATCTTCCGGTTCAAGAGCCTTCGGGTAACTTGATTGTTGATATTGGAGGAGGAACCACTGAAGTGGCAGTTATTTCAATGTCAGGTGTTGTGTTTAGTAAGTCGGT
>JGI26382J51730_1000762_pt1 | contig 15292 bp, 12 predicted proteins | sample SaaInlV_165m_DNA_2_FD_51730 | JGI IMG/M metagenome (IMG submission 51730) | reverse complement strand
AAAATAAAACCTGATAATATTTGCACAGTCTTTGCTGGTTTTGATATTGAAGCAACAAATACAGCAAGAGAGGAAATGCTGCCTTTCCCTCCTTCTTCTCCATCTATCGCTTTATTTAAAGATGGTGAATTGGTTCACATGGTNGAGAGACATCATATTGAAGGAAGAGANGCAGATCTTATCTCTNAAAATCTTATTCAAGCCTACAACGAATATTGTTAGTTATTTTGGGAGAGAAATTGTAAAAACAGTACCCTTTTTATTCTTTGATTTATATGATATCTTACCTCTGTGTGAGTTTATAATACTTCTTACAATTCCAAGTCCTAATCCCATTCCATCAGATTTAGTTGTAAACTTTGGCTCAAATATTTTTTCTCTATTACTTTTAGAAACTCCAAGTCCATTATCAGAAACTGTTACCTTAATATTTTTTGAAGATTCTTTTATTATGACTTCAATATTTGGCTCTCTATCATGAGGTATTGCTTGAATACTATTTTTAATTAGATTAGTCATTACTCTAATCCATTGAGCTTTATCTAATTTTAAAAATATATTTTCATTAGAAGTTTCAANAGTAATTTTATTATGTTCAAAAATTTCAACAACTTTTTTAGTTGCTTCTACTATATCTGTTTTTTCAAGCTGTGTTTTTGGAAGAGTTGCAAAATCAGAAAATGCAGTAGCTACATTACTCATTGTATCAATCTGTTCAATTAATGTTTCACAAAAATCATTAAGTTTAAGTTTCTCATCAACAGAATTCAAACCATTATTTTTTTGAAAACTTTGAACAGTTAATCTCATTGGTGTGAGTGGATTTTTAATTTCATGTGCAACCTGTTTAGCCATTTCTTGCCAAGCTTGTTCTCTCTCAGTTTTTGCTAATCTTTGGGCGCTGTCTTCCAAATCATCTATCATCTTATTATACGAATTAACTAAACTATCAATTTCTTTAGTAGCATTATTTAAATATATCTTTTCATTTTTTTTCAAAAGACCTGTTTGCCCAATTTTTAATCTTATTGTTTCAATTGACCTTGTAACAAATCTGGAAATAAAATAAGCAAGNACAATTGCAACTACCAACATGATAAAGTATATCTGGTATAAAGTTGTTAAGAAAACATTTAATTCACTCTCNGCAAATGATACATCCTGGAAGTAGGGAAAGAATAATATTGCATATTTTTCTCCAGCATCAGTTTTTAAAACACTATAGGAAGATTGGAATTTACCAACATCTGTAATGTTCTCAGAAGTAAATTTACCTTCTTCATTTGACACTAACATGTTTGCAAAATCAATATCTAAAGAATAGTTGTTTGAAATTACATCTAATGGAAGGTAAGAATAAAAGAGAGGGTGTCCTTCAATTGTAAAAATAGAATATTCAACACTATGAATTTTAGTNATTTCCTCAAAATCAATAGTATAATCTACCCACTTATCATAATTACCTGAAAGATCATATTTCTTTACAATATAGTTAATCTGTCTTTTTAATTGACTTTCTTTTCTTTCCTGTCTGTATGAATTATATTGATCAGATTCANTTCTATATTGATAATATGTNGAACCTAGAACAAGAAGAATAGCAGTAAACACCAACAAAATCATTGAGATAAAAATTCTCAACCTCAAAGACATTTTGTTTTTCAAAAACTTCATTTGGATTTTTTATGAAATTATTGAAAATTATTGAGAAGAGCAATTATACTACTATATCAAATTACTCCTTGATTTTTTAAACTTGTAAGGTAGGTTAAGATATCATTTACCGCATCTGTTAAAGAATTAACAGATATTGTTGCTCCAGAAATTGCTGCAATATTTTTTCTGTATTTAAATCTTTCAATAAAACTCTTTCCTTTAAATTGACTAAGCCATCTTTTACTTCCAATCTCTCCACCATAGTCCTCTCTGTAGACTAAGATTTTGATTGATTGAATAACAAGATTATCATCAAATAATACTAAATAATCAAAATACTTTGTTTGGCTTGGGGCAGTACCTAAGTAAGCATAGCCAATCTTTTGATTGTCTGAAATTATTGACAGTAATCTTTTTGATAAGAAATCTTCAAAGTTTTGGTTTATGGCTCTTTCCAGCTGATAATTTTCAATTGAAAAGACTTTTTTGATTTCTTTATCTGCTTTTTTATTAATCTGTGAAAAAGCAAAAGATGAGTTAATCAACAAATAAACTAATATTAGAAAAGTATTTTTTTTCACTATTTAGAAAAATATTCCAACACCCATATTAAATTGTCCTTTAGCATCACTGTTATTTACAGCGGTTCCTTTAGATTGATAATCCATTTTAAAAACGGATCCTTTCGATAAATGATATGAAGCACCAATTGTCCATTCTTTTCTATGAAATGCAAGATTTTTTTCAATACCATCAACAGCTTTGTGTTGATTTAAATCTTCATACCTCAAAAATAGATCAAGTCTTTGTTTTGCCTCTATTGGAAGTNCATTATATGCAGCTTCAATATAATATCCACCCATTTGAGATCCAAGATCTTTTCCAGATGCTCTGTTATATTGATTAGTGTCAGAAAGGTTTGCATTTATATATTGGTATCTAGCTGAGAAATTATTTTTAACATATCTAGCGTCAAAGCCGAACATATTTAAACCAACTTGAGATCCAGTTGATGAAGTATCTATAGTTTGTGTTTTTCCAGTATAGTATGATAGCCCTAATCTTAATCCGAGAATTCCATAGAAATCAAGTCTAGTTGAAAGATTTGCATCACTTCCAACAGACTCAGCACCTTTCTGTCTTCCTGAACGAAGTCCATTAGTACCTTTTAATTTATGAGCTCCATTGAAAGAAACTGGACCATTCATAATATAAGCTTGATATCTCATGTTAAAATTATCCAGCCTTCCTGCAATACCGATACCAATTTCTCTCCAAGTCGTTGGGACAATTTTANTATCAAGTGTAGGTCTTTCTACACCATTAAAGGTAGTAGGTTCATGGTACTCATTTACAATACCCATAGGTACTAAAAGTAATCCTGCTCTAAGATTTGTGTTATCATTTAAAGCATAATTTAACCATGCTTGTTCTATGTAAACTTCCTTTACATGTTCGTACTCAACTTCAGTGATGAACGATACTCTATCATCAAATTTATATGCAAATAACATAACTAATCTTTGAACATCTAATTCAGATGGACCAGAATCATAGTCATTATATGTTACTTCACCATATCCACCAATGGTTAAACCAGAGTCTAAATTTGCTAAATTCTGAAACTGTTGTTGATAGCTATTAAGTTGTTGATTCTCCTGTGCGGATATAAAAGAAACAGTCAAAACTAAGAAAGTTGGAAATATTTTTTTCATTTGGTTTGTATGTTATTTATAATGATTCTAAATAACAAATATATATAATTATTTAGAATCATTATAAATAAAAAGGAAATATTTTTTAAAATCCTAGNTCTCCCTCGTTGGGTTGATAGACATAATTAAATGTATAGTATTTGGATTCATCAGAATAAGCATCAGGATTGNCAGGTGCATTTTTATAATAGCTTAGGATTTCCATTTTTGCATANTTACCATCATTTGTTNTAAAAACAAAAATTTTACCTGGTGTAGGGGATATAAGATTTACTGGAGGTCCNTGATATGTATACCATCCATTACCTCCTCCTGTTGGTATTGCATATCCACTCTCAGTATCTTGGGCTAACAATTGAACATCAACATCAGTAACACTAGCCAATGTACCGCTAGCTATATATACAGAGGCGTTACCATTTCTAGTAGGTTCATCAATTGTGCCAAGTGAAATTCCACCATTAACAATTATTGATGTTGCTCTAAATGCAACATCCCAGTCTGAATCGCTATTAGTTACTTGACCAGTTGAAAAATTAAATTTGGTGAATTCGCCAGAGATTGGAGCAAATTGACCAGTACGTTGATCTACTCCGCCATTTTGTGGAGCATAAAGATTATCGAATCTTTCAGACACAATATTTAAGAGTTGAATTTCATCATCTTTTTGACAAGAAGAGAAAAATAATAATAAAGAAAATAATATAAAGGTGTTTGTTTTCATAATAAAAATTTGGTTGCGGTTATAGTTTAATGTTAAGTTTTGAATAAATAATTCTCCCTGGATAATTAGGAATATTTTCACGATCAGTATAATCAAACAGATTTTCTACTCCGAATGTTAAAATATAGTTTTTGTAATTTTTAGAAATTGATATATCAGATATGAGATTTGACTCTACAAAATCATCAAAGTCATCTAATAAGTTGTTGCCATTAGAGTCTGATAGACCATATTTACTTCTATATTTTGATTTAAAATAAATATCAAAATAATCTTTAAAAGCATAAGAGATCTTTAAATTAAAATTGTGTTTTGAACGATTGTAAAGTCCAAAATAATCTTTTGGCTTAATTTGAAAAGTTGGTGAAGATGGAGTCATTCTTGCAAATACTTCACCATTTTTAATTTGATTTTTAGAATCATTATCTTTTGCTTCCAGGAATTGATAACCAATACTAATTTCAATATCATTGAAAACAGTAGATGTAGAATTAAATTCAATTCCCTGAGTATATACTTTATTTAAATTATAATAACTAAAAATACTTTGACCATTTACCTTAGAGGCAATTATTTTATAATCTATAAGATTTGATATTTGATTTCTAAAAAAATTAATATCAAAAACAGTACTCTTATTAGTCTTTATATTGAATCCTAAATTGAAGCTTATTGATGTTTCAGGTTTCAACTTACCTTCAAATTCATCCTGAGAAATAATGAGATTTGATATTTGACCTAGACTCTGAAGGTTAGATATAATTTCTTTAGCTGCATTAAATCCAATTACTGAGTAACCAGAANTTGAATTTGAAAAGTTGAAATAAAGCTGTCTGTAATCAGGTGTTTTAAATCCCTTTCCAATAGAGATTTTAGAAGAAANATTATCATTAATTTGAGTTCTTATTGCAAATCTTGGACTAAACTCTGATTCATATTCGTCATATTGATCATATCTAGCTCCAAAAACATAATTTGTGTTTTCAAAAATAAACCCTTCATATTGAACAAAATAATTAAAAGAATTTTGAGAGACTTCTTCTCTATTAAAATTATTTCTTTTAAGCAATTCACTATAAAAACCTAGACCAAAAGTTAAAGTATTTTTTTTGTTGATCGTATAGATTGATCTTAATTCAGATTTAAATAATGATTGATTAAAAAATGATTCTTCAATTGAATTTTGATTTAGTCTAAACTCTTCATCATTTTTATAATTAGTGTAATAGTTTTCAAAAATTAATTTATAATTTTTATTTTTTATATAATTAATTGAAGAGTTTATACCGAGTTCATTTATTATGTTTTTTCCATACGAATTTTCATCAAGCCTAAAATCTTGATTTTCATTGTAAATTCTAACTGAAGAAAAATATGACCACTTATTTTTTTTAAAATTGTGACGTAAAAATCCTGTATAACTTTTGTAGGGCTCTACTGTATTAAGAATTGGATCATCATTTAGGTCATAACCATTACTATTAAAAGAATTAAAATAAAAATTAAGATTATCACCATTTTGTGAAATTTTACCAAGATTTACAGAAATATCATTAGTATTAAATGTTGAAATTTTATAGCTGGCTTCTGCTGAAATAGAATCCTTAGCTTTAGATGTGATAAGATTAACAACTCCTCCTAACGCATCAGTTCCATATAAACTGGATGAACTTCCCTTTATAATTTCTACCTGTTCTATATTGCCAATAGATATTCTATCAAGATCTAAAGTACCAGATTGTCTTCCGATTATTGGGGAGCCATCAATTAATAACAAGGTGTATTGTGAGTCAAGACCTTGAATTTGAATTCCATTACCTCCACCGAAATCTGGGACAATAAAAATACCCGGTTGATCATCTAGAATATCACTTAATTTAGCGGAACTACTTTTGGCAATTTCATCCTTGGTTATGAGTTTAGCAGGCATGGGAAGAGTTGATAATTGCCTTANAGTTTTAGTTGCTGTTACAACGACTTCTTCTAATTTTGTGTTGGAAATAGTATCTATATTAGATTGGCTATAACTAGCTGATCCAATAATCATTAGACTGAACAAGTATTTTATTTTTGAGGCTTTAATAATTACTTATTTAAAATGATTCTAAATTGCAAATATAGTCTCAAAAGTGATATGTAAAAACAAATTAACATTTATTTGGCATAAATTTATCTGTAATAAATCTTTGGATTAAAGGATTAAAATCCGATAAATAGTCTTAAATTAAAAAACAAAATAACAGAGTATATTGCATAATAAAAATGATATTTATCATTTAACATTNTCTGAAAAAAAATAATCAAATGGATGTAAGTTCAATTTTAATAATCCTTCCCCTACTGATAATTTTTTCTTATATGTTTGATATTTTTGCAAGAAGAACAAAATTCCCCTCAGTAATACTTTTAGTTTTTACAGGAATAGTTGCAAGATTTATCTCATCTTATTACGGTTATGATAATTTTCAATTTCTTGATAATCTGGTACCTGTTCTTGGAACAATAGGTTTAATACTAATCGTTCTAGAAGCAGCTATTGAATTAGAAATAAAGAAAGATAAAATGGCAATTATTACTAAAGGTTTTTTAGCAGCTTTAGTAATACTTGTTGTAAATATAATCCTGGTTAGTGTTTTCTTTGAAAAAGTAATAGGACTTTCATACCCTACATCAGTAATTTATGCAATTCCTTTATCAATTATCAGTAGTGCGGTTGCTATTCCTTCAGCAACAGGATTGATAACTAAAAATAAAGAGTTTATAGTTTATGAATCTACATTCTCTGATATACTTGGTATTATGTTTTTCTATTATTCAATAAGACAAGCGGAAAAAGGTGAGTCACTTATTGGAATTGAGCCTATAATGACTTTAATTGGTCAGATATTTTTAATAATAATAATTTCAATTGCAATAACTTATCTTCTTTTTCAACTTATTCAAAGAATTGAACATCATGTAAAGTTTTTTCTCATCTTAGCCTTATTAATACTTGCATACGAAATAGGTAAAGATTTTTTCAAGCTTCCATCTTTAGTATTAATTTTTATTTTTGGAATCTTTCTATCAAACTTTACAAATCTGATACCTGATAAATTAAAAAAATATATAAAAACAGATAAAGTTGGAAAATCTGATCTTCATGAGTTCCATTTACTAACAGCCGAATCGACTTTTTTAGTTAGGACATTTTTCTTTTTGTTCTTTGGTTTCTCTATNCCACTTGAAAGCTTTGTTGAGTTTGAGCCATATATTATTGGCGCAACAGTTTTACTTATAATGTATGGNGTNAGATACTTTTATTTANCTCTTGTTATAAATGATGAAGACTCAAAACCACTATTATACTTTTCACCAAGAGGTTTAATTTCAATACTTTTATTTTTGAGTATTTCTGATTATGATGTTCAAAAAAGTAATATAGTTGATGAAAAAGTTCTTTTAGTAATTATTATTNCCTCAATGCTTATTATGATTCAGGGATCGATTAATAGAAAAAAGAAAGAAGATCCAGAATTAGAGCCCCAGCAATCTTTCACTGAAATAGTCGACTCACAAATTGATAAAAAATGAAAAAAATAAAAATTTTAGCAATAACTATTGCAATAATATTTTCCCTCCTATATGCACTTGATCTAAACTATTTCATAAAAGGTATACGTGTAGTTTATTTAAATGGAGAGACAACAACTTTTATTGATGATTTAAAATATTTTGATTATGAAACCATCGAATCAACTGATGAAAAATTTCCTTGGAATGAAAGAGAAAATATAATTGATACTTTCTCAAATGAATTTGAAGAACTTAACAAGGAGTTTGGAACTGTAGCCTATGTTGTTATTCATAAGGATACAATTATTGCTGAGAAATATTATAAAGGATATTCATCATCTTCGGAATCAAATTCTTTCTCAATGGCAAAAACTCTTGTTTCAATGATGATGGGTAAGGCNCTTGAACTTGGTTATATAAATAGTCTTGATGATAAAGTTATTGATTACATACCTGAACTTAAAGGAGAATTTGCCAGTGAAGTAAAGATTATTGATCTAGCTACTATGACGTCTGGATTAAAATGGGATGAAGGTACTTCCGATCCATTTAGCCCTGTTGCTAAACAGTATTTTGTTTCAGATGTTGAAGAATTAATGTTAAATCAGCCAATTGTTGATAAACCAGGGGAGACAAATCATTACTCTAGTGGCAACACTCAACTTTTATCAATTTTAATTGAAAGAGCTTCTGGAATTAAAACTGATAAATTCTTTGAAAATGAAATTTGGTCNAAAATTAACCCAGATAATGATGCTTATTGGCAAGTTGATAGTAAAAAGAAAGGAAATATAAAATCTTTTTGCTGTTTTCACTCAAATGCACGTGATTTTTCAAGATTAGGAAAGCTTTATTTAAATTATGGTAACTGGAATGGAAATCAGATTATCGATTCTNCTTTTGTAGAATCATCTATGAAACCTTTCCTCGATGATTTTGATGCATATGGAATTGGTCTTTGGTTAAAAAAACATAAAGGTTTAAATGTTTCATTAATGAGTGGACATCAAGGTCAATATGTAATTATGATTCCTGAAAAAGAATTAATTATTACAAGATTAGGGCAAAGAGATATTGATCTTGGAGGTCCTGGTGTTTCAGGAGATGTCCTTACATATATTGACGAAGCACTTAAACTAATTGAAGATTAAATCTTAAGTTTTAATTTAACTGGACAGTGGTCTGAATGAACTACATCACTTAAAATTTTAGCATCTTGAATTTTATTCTCCAAAGATTTTGAAACAACATTATAATCTAATCTCCAGCCTTTATTATTAGCTCTTGAATTAGCTCTGTAACTCCACCAACTATATTGGTGTGGATTTTTATTAATAAATCTAAATGAGTCAACGAATCTGTCTCCAAAAAATGAATCTAACCATTCTCTTTCTTCAGGTAAAAAGCCNGATACTTTTTTATTTCTTATTGGATCATGAATGTCTATTGCATTATGACAAATATTATAGTCACCACATATAACTAAATTTTGAATTTTATTGTTCAAAGAGTATATATATTCTTTGAAATCATCCATAAATCTAAATTTAAATTCAAGTCTATCTAAGTTAGTTCCTGATGGTAGATATAAACTCATAATAGAAATTTCATCAAAATCTATCCTTAGTGATCTTCCTTCATAGTCCATGTAATCAATACCTATNCCATATTCAATATGATTAGGTTTAGNTTTTGAAAAAATTGCCACTCCACTATATCCTTTTTTTTGAGCAGAAAACCAATATGTGTGATAGCCTAAGTTTTCGATTAAATCAAATTCGACTTGATCTTTGTTTGCCTTAGTTTCTTGAATGCATATTACATCAGGAGATTCCTTAATGAGCCAATCTACAAAACCTTTTTTCATTGCTGCACGAATTCCATTTACATTATAGGTTATAATGTTCAATTGTCCAGCTTTTTTAATAAACTTTTAATTGTTAATTCAGAGTCAACAATTTTTGATAATTGTGAAAGATTAATTCTTGTTTGCTCCATAGAGTCTCTATCTCTTATAGTGAAAGTATCGTNCTCTAAAGTTTGATGATCAATAGTAATACAATAAGGGGTTCCAACAGCATCTTGTCTTCTATATCTTCTTCCAATAGCATCTTTTTCATCATAAACTATATTTATTTCATGAACAAACTCTTTCATGATCTTTCTAGCATATTCTGGTAAACCGTCTTTTTTAAGTAATGGTAAAAAAGCTAATTTATTTGGAGCTAGTGGTCTTGGAATACTCATAACATTTCTAGATGATCCATCTTCCAAAGATTCAGTTTTAAAAGAATTCGAAATAATTGCTAAAAACATCCTATCAAGACCTATAGAAGTTTCGAGAACATATGGTGTGTAGTTACTTTCCAGTTCTGGATCATAATATTGTAGTTTTTTNCCAGAGAGTTCTTCATGACTTTTTAGATCAAAGTCTGTCCTAGAATGAATACCCTCGAGTTCTTTAAATCCAAATGGGAAAAGAAACTCTATGTCACATGCAGCATCTGCATAATGAGCAAGTTTATCATGGTCATGATATCTAAAAGAATTAGGATCTATTCCTAAATTAAGATGCCAATCAAGTCTGTTTTTCTTCCATTTTTTAAACCAGTCTTCTTGAGTTCCAGGTTTAATAAAATATTGCATTTCCATTTGCTCAAATTCCCTCATTCTAAAAATAAATTGGCGAGCAACAATTTCGTTTCTAAATGCTTTACCAGTTTGTGCAATCCCAAATGGTATTTTCATTCTAGAAGTTTTTTGAACACTCAAATAATTTAAAAATATTCCTTGAGCAGTNTCAGGTCTTAAATATAAATCCATACTNGAGTCCTCAGATGCTCCAAGTTTAGTATTAAACATTAAATTAAATTGTCTTACNTCTGTCCAATTACATGTTCCACTAATTGGACATTTAATCTCTAAGTCATCAATTAGTTTTTTTACTGCTACCAAATCATCATTTTCAAATGCAGAAATCATTTTCACNCTAACCTCTTCCATAGATTTACTGATTTCTAATACTCTCGAATTAGTTTCAACAAACTGCTTTTTGTCAAATTTTTCTTTAAATCTTTTTTCTGCTTTAGATATTTCTTTTTGAATTTTTGAATTAAGTTTCTCGATATGATCCTCAATCAAAACATCTGCCCTATATCTTTTTTTAGAATCTTTATTGTCAATAAGTGGATCATTAAACGCTTCAACATGGCCAGATGCAATCCAAGTTTTAGGATGCATAAAAATAGCAGAGTCAATACCAACAATGTTTTCATTTAACTGAACCATTGACTTCCACCAATATTCTCGAATATTATTTTTGAGTAAAGCTCCATTATGAGCATAATCATAAATGGCATTTAGCCCTTCATATATTTCACTTGATGGAAATACAAAGCCATATTCTTTTGAGTGTGATATTATTTTTTTTAGAGCGTCTTTATCCATTAGTATATTGTAAAAATAGTTCTTTTTACTATTTTAAATACGTTAATTTGTAATGAATTGATACAATGAAAAAATTAATATACACAGTTTTATCAATAGTAGTAATTAGTGGTTGTGCTAAGCGTGGTTCTCCTACTGGAGGGCTAATTGATAGTATTCCACCAGTTCTTATTAATTCTAGCCCTAAAATTAATTCGACAAACTTTGACTCTGATGAAATTAGACTAACATTTGATGAATATGTTAAATTAGATAAAGTAGAAGAGCAACTAATTATTTCCCCACCTCTTGATAAAAATTCTTATGAAGTTAAGCCACTAAATGGTGTAACTAAAAAAGTTTTTTTGAAATTTATAGATAGCTTAGAAACTGAAACCACTTATTCAATTAATTTTGGGAATAGTATTAAGGATAACAATGAAGGTAACCCCCTTACTTTTTTTAGTTATACATTTTCTACTGGAGAAACAATAGATTCTTTATATGTAAGAGGGAATATATCAGATGCTTTTGATAAAGAAACTGATGATTATATTTCAATTCATCTTTACAGGATTGATTCTATTTTTAATGATTCTATAATTTTTAATAATCGTCCTACTTATATTTCAAATTCATTAGACTCTACCAATTATCAATTTAAAAATCTTAAGGAAGGAAAATACTTAATAGTAGCAATAAAAGATGTTGACAACAACTACTTCTTTGATCCATTTTATGACAAGATTGGATTTATTGACTCACTAATTACTCTTCCTCGTGACTCGATCATTAATTTAAAATTATTTAAAGAAGAGACAACTTTGATATGGGATAAGCCTCATTTCATTAACAGTGAAAAAATAGGATTTGGATATTATGGAAAACTTGATTTAAAAAATATTAAAATTGAATCTTCAATACCTGATAGTGTTCAGTATACTTATACTAAAGAAAGTGAAAAAGACACCCTTATTTTTTGGTTATCAAAAAACAGTTTTGATTCTCTTAACTTTAATTTAATAGAGAAAGATACAACTAAGCTTGTTACAATTAAATTTGACAGAGCAAGAGATACACTAATTGATTCTTTAAGCATAAGCCCAAAAACAGCTAATGTTATTCATCTTAAAGAAGCATTTAAACTCTCATCAAATATTCCTTTGAAAAACATTGAAGATTCTCTTATAACAATTAGAGATATTGATTCTTTAATTGTTCCTTTCACTACTTCAATTAATGAAAATCTAGATCAAATTGATATAGAATTTGAAGTCTCACCTTCTGATAATTATAGAGTGTTTATACTGCCTGAAGCAATAAAAGATGTTAGAGGNGTATCTAATGATACATTACAATATAATGTAGTTAGTCAAACATTGGAAGATTATGGAAATGTTTATCTGGATGTAATTAGGAATAGTGAATCTAAATTTATTCTTCACATGATTAATAGTAATGGTGAAATAATTCGAGAGTTTAAAAATGTAAATCAAGATACTACTTATAACTTTGACTATGTTAGGTCTGGAAAATATACATTCAGATTAATTGAAGACGCTAACAATAATGATATATGGGATACCGGAAATTATCTTAAAAAAATCAAACCTGAAAGTGTTTATTATTTTTTAAATGAACTTGAAGTAAGAGCTAACTGGGATCTTAATGAAACTTTTAACCTTAATCAAACCCTGTCTGTAAAGGATTCTATAAATTAAAACAATGAAAAATATTTTATCAATCTTAACTATTATATTCTTTCTGAATATTAATGCACAAAACTCATACTTTCCAACTAAAGGAAATTGGGAGACTAAATCTCCTGAATTTTTTAAATATGATTCAAAAAAAATTAATGAAGCAATTGATTTTGTAATTAAAAATCAAAACAATGGAAATAAGGATTTAAGAGTTGAAATATTAAAAGGGTTTTCATCCGAACCATACCACAGTATTAAAGGTCCAACTAAAAAAAGAGGTGAATCAAATGGGCTAATTATTAAAGATGGATATGTTATAGCGTCATGGGGGGATACCAAAAGAGTTGATATGACTTTTAGTGTCACAAAAAGCTATCTTTCAGCAGTTACTGGAATAGCAATTGATAAGAATTTAATAAAATCTGAAAAGGATATTGTTTCTGATTATATATGGGATAAAACTTTTGACGGTAATATGAATAGTAAGATTTCATGGGAACATCTTCTAAATCAATCGTCTGATTGGCATGGAAATCTTTTTGGTATTAATCACTGGGAAGATAGGCCTGATAGAAGAAAGAATATAGACGATTGGAGAACAGAATCACAAAGAGAGCCAGGTACTTATTATAAATATAATGACGTTAGGGTTAATGTATTGGCATATTCTCTTCTTCAAGTTTATAGAAAATCTTTACCAATTATTCTAAAAAATTATATAATGGATCCTATTGGAGCTTCTAATAGTTGGAGATGGTATGGTTATGAAAACTCATGGGTAAATATTGACGGTTTAATGGTTCAGTCTGTTTCGGGTGGAGGTCATAATGGTGGAGGTGTATTTATTAATTCAGAAGATCATGCAAGATTTGGACTTTTATACCTAAATAAAGGTATGTGGAACAATGAAAGAATTATTTCCGAAGAATGGATTAAGAAGTCTATCAATCCCTCTAAGACTAATCCTGAATATGGTTATATGTGGTGGATTAATTCAGAGGATGGTGAGGATTATGCTAGAACAGATTGGAAAAATGTACCTACTAATGTATACTATGGATCAGGATTTGGAGGTAATAATATTGTAGTTATTCCAGATGATAATATGGTTGTAGTTGGAAGGTGGTTAGGCAGAGATACTATTGGAACTTTTATTCAAATGATATTAGAGTCAAAGTAAATTAAAATTTAGCCTTTAAGTATTCATTATTCATTCTAGCTATATTTTTAATTGAAATACCCTTTGGACATTCTACTTCACATGCACCAGTATTTGTACAATTTCCAAAACCTTCTTCATCCATTTGTTTAACCATATTAAGAACTCTTTCTTTAGCTTCTACTTTACCTTGGGGTAAATATGAAAACTGTGAAACCTTTGCAGAAACAAATAGCATAGCAGATGCATTTTTACAGGCTGCAACACATGCACCACATCCAATACAAGTTGCAGCATCAAATGCATTATCTGCATCTTCTTTTCTTACAGGAATTGTGTTAGCATCTTGAGTATTACCTGATGTATTAATACTTATGTAACCTCCTGAGTGTTGAATTCTATCAAAAGAGGTTCTATCTACAACTAAATCTTTGATAACAGGGAAAGAACTTGCTCTAAATGGCTCAATAACTATAGAGTCTCCATCTTTAAATTTTCTCATGTGAAGTTGACATGTTGTAATTCCTGTATCAGGACCATGTGCTCTCCCATTAATAAACAATGAACAACTACCACAAATACCTTCTCTACAATCATGATCAAAAGCTACAGGATCTAATCCTTCAACAATCAATTTTTCATTAAGAACATCCATCATCTCAAGAAAAGACATGTCAGGAGTGATATCTTCAATTTCATAATTTTGAAAATTTCCATCAGAGTCTACATTAGACTGTCTCCATATTTTTAGAAAAAGTTTCATGTTAATATTTTGCAGATTTATTTGTTGTTATTGTCTTCAATATAAAATCTCTTAAGTCTTGATTTGATTTTTTTAGGTCTTCTCTTCTTAGATACATCATGTGTCCACTTTCATATCCTTTAAATGTAAATCTATCTTTTAATTTGCCAGAAGGATCAACTTGTTGCATTGTATATTTTGCTGCAGAGAAAGTTGTTGCACCATCGTAATATCCTGATTGAATTAAAACATTTAAAAATGGATTTTCAGCAAGTGCTTCTCTGAAGTTTCTTCTAATTCTAATGTTATCTGAATTCCAAGGTCTAACAGATAATTCTCCTCTAGCCCAAGTATTATATTTAATGTCCGTTTCAAAATTTAATACTTCCTTTATATAAGAATTGATTGCTGGTGTAAATGCATGATCCCACGCACTAAGTTCAGGAGAATACTCAGGATAGTCTCCAGAATCATTACTGTCAATTCCCTTATATCTTGAATCTAATCTACCAATTGTAAAACCTTCATCTCTTAAAAGTTCTTTCCAAAAAAAGGAAGGTGATATTCTCAAATTGTTATCAATTATATCCTCGAAACTAATCCCAGTTAAAT
>JGI26382J51730_1000760_pt1 | contig 15318 bp, 13 predicted proteins | sample SaaInlV_165m_DNA_2_FD_51730 | JGI IMG/M metagenome (IMG submission 51730) | reverse complement strand
CACAACAGTATTTCACCCTTCATAATCAAGGTTCGCTGATTTTAAAATCTCAACTACCAAATCATCAAATTCCAATCCAGACTGTTTTGCCGCCATTGGTAAAAGACTTGTTGGCGTCAAACCAGGGACAGTGTTCATTTCAAGAACATACGGCACTCCCGCTGAATCCAATATCACATCAACCCGAGGCATTCCATTTCCTCGCAAAGATCGATAGACCTGAACCGCTATATCTTTACAACGTTGAGTTTCTTCTATCCCAAGTTCAGCAGGGCAGGAATATTTTGTTCTCCCAGTAGTATATTTAGATTCGTAATCGTAAAACCCTGACTTAGGGCGAATATGTACTATAGGCATAGCTTGTTCTCCATTCATTCCAATAGCTAGCAACTTACCTTCAATGAATTTCTCTACCATAATTTCTTTTGAATAAATGAAGGCTAACTCCAAAGCTGCTCCCCACTCTTTTTCTTCTCTCACAATACTGACACCGATACTTGAACCCTGATTCGAAGGCTTTACGACAACTGGAAAACCAAACGCACGCTCCTGTCTTCCCCCTTTCTCCCTATATAAAACCTGATAGTCAGCCGTGGGAACTTTATTAAATTTTAAAATTTCTTTAGACTTCACCTTGTCATAAGCTAACGCACTAGCTAAAACACCCGAACCCGTATAAGGTATTTTTGAATATTCGAGTAACCCTTGAATTGAACCATCTTCTCCAAAAACCCCATGTAGAGCTATAAAAGCTATATCAATTTTATTTTTCTTCAGCGAAAAGGCAATATCGTTACTCACATCAATCCCTATTCCATTCAAACCTTTCCTTCCTAATGCCTCTAACACCGCATTACCGGAAGCAAGAGAAACCTCTCGTTCAGGAGACAAACCTCCCATCAAAACCCCAATAATTTTTTCTTCTAATTTCATCAAATGGTTGTCAATATAATTAAATAACTATAATTTCCTGTTCTAACTTGACACTGGTTTTTTCTTCAACCACAGTTTGAATATGCTTAATCAGTCTAATAACATCTTCTGCCAACGCACCTCCTTTATTTACTATAAAATTGGCATGCTTGATCGAAACGCTAGCCCCNCCTATTCGACAACCTTTTAACCCTGCCAATTCAATTAGACGCCCAGCTTTTTCACCATCCGGGTTTTTAAAAATCGAACCTGAATTTGGCATAGTCAATGGCTGCGTTGAGCCTCTCCGTGACAAATATTTATCCATTTCCCTGTAAATGGCGGAAGTTTCTCCCTTTTCTAGATCCAGCTCGGCTTCAATTACTATTCCNTCTTTTGATGGAAATGTGGTTTTTCGATAAGCAAACACCAACTCATTTTTGCTATATGTTTTGACTTCTCCATCAAGAGTCATAAATTTTATACTACGTAAAACTTGGCTAATTTCAGCACCCTCTGCTCCAGCATTCATTGCGACAGAACCACCAACAGANCCTGGAATCCCAACTAACTTTTCAATACCTGCGAGACCATAACGTGCGACAAATTTAGCTAAATAGGATAGTTTTACTCCACCACCTGTTTGAACGACCCCTCTTTCTTGACCATCAGGGGTTTTGTAGAAAACCGGTCGTGTTATTGATTTAAAACAATTTTTTAACGAGATCACAATTCCTCGTATACCTCGATCCCTAACAAGAAGATTAGTTCCCTCCCCAACTGTCCATATGGGACAGTTTCCGCGGTGCTTTAAAATTATTTGCAGGTCTCTCAAATTAGCAGGCAAAACGAAAACATCTGCAGGCCCCCCAATTCGCATTGAAGTGTACTTTGACATCATTTCGTCATATAAAACTTCACCTTTGATCTTGTTTTGAAAAGAAAAAGAAATATTCATATTTTTTCTCTGTGTGATTTTTCTCCCCAGAATAGTTCTGGGTGAATCCATACTATTCCTCATAGGAAGTTTATAATCAGTTCCAGTATTTGCGTAGCGTATCAATTTTTGTTTCCAAGGTCCGCTCAGCATAAGAACAAACTCCTCCTTTAAATAATAATTATTTTTTTTGTAAAAATTTTGCTGCTAGAAAATCTCGCCCCAATCTCCACACATCTCCCGCCCCCAAGGTCATTAGCACATCACCAGGTTTGACAAGACGGTGTAATTGTTTATTTAGATCATTTTGACTTTTAATATAGTCAGCATTTTTGTGCCCATATTCACGTGCTCCCTCAACGATGGCACTTGCGTGTATTTTATCTAAAGGACTTTCCCCAGCCGAGAAGATATCCATTACAAACAGATGATCTGCGTCATTAAAGGAAGACCAGAAATCTTTCATTAGAGACTTGGTGCGCGAATACCTATGGGGCTGAAAAATAACGACTAGCCTACTTGTAGGCCAGATTTCTTTTACCGTCTTTAGAGACGCTTTTATTTCAACTGGGTGATGCCCGTAATCATCTATTAAAGTCAATTCATCTGACTGCTTCACGATTTCGAATCGTCTTTGAACACCTTCAAATTGAAGAAGGGAGTTTGCTATTACTTCAAAGTCAAGATCTAACTCCATCCCAACCGCTACCGCCGCAAGTGTATTAAGAACATTGTGTTGACCCAACGCCCCGGAACGTATACGCCCTAAATCTTTTCCATGGTAAAACACATTAAAGTATGTTTTTAATCCTTCGATTGAAATATTACGCGCCGTATAATCGGCCTGAGAACTAAGCCCATATGTGATATATCTTTTTTCCACCCTTGGAATCAACGATTGTATGTTAGGGTCATCTAGACATAAAACAGCAGAACCATAAAATGGAATTTTGTTGATGAATTTAAGAAAAGTTTCTTTTATATTTTCCAACGTTTGATAAAAATCCATGTGCTCCTCATCAAGCGTTGTTACTACGGCAATAGAGGGTGAAAGTTGCATAAATGATCCGTCGCTTTCATCAGCTTCTGCCACCAAGAATTTGCTTTGGCCAAGCTTGGCATGACTGCCAGTATTTTTTAACCGTCCTCCTATAATCACCGTTGGATCAAGTTTTCCTCCAGCGAGAACCGTAGAAACAAGAGATGTTGTGGTTGTTTTTCCATGAGTCCCCGCGATAGCAATTCCATACTTCATGCGCATCAACTCAGCAAGCATTTCTGCACGAGGGATTACCGGTATCATCCTCTCTTTTGCTGTGGTTACTTCTGGGTTACTAGTATCTATGGCGCTAGATACCACCACAACTTGTGAACCCTCAATATTTTCAGGCGCATGATTAAAAAACACCTTAGCGCCAAGCTGTTCCAAATGATTCGTTACGGACGTTGCAGCCATATCAGAACCACTTACCTCATAACCCTGATTAATCAGAACTTCAGCTATTCCACTCATACCTGAACCTCCGATCCCGATAAAATGGATTCTTTTGATTTTCCCTAGAAGCATGACAAAACATGTTTTTCTTTCGATTTATTATTGTCTTCCGAAACTTTTCTCGCGTCGCCCATTAATTCCAAACAAATCTCCTGTACTTTTTTAGTTGCATCCCGACTACCAAGGCGATAACTATTGTTCTCCATTTTTTGAAGGTTCTCTGGTTCATCCATCGCTTTTTTAATTGATTTAGCGATCCGCGCGCCAGAAATTTCTTTGTCTAAAACCACCTCCCCAGCACTGGCAGTCTCAATAATTCTAGCGTTATGCTCTTGATGATTATTAGCTGCATAAGGGAAAGGGATAAGGAAAGATACTCTTCCAGCTGCTGTAATTTCAGCAAGAGTTGTGGCACCCGAACGGCATATAACAAGAGAAGCCAACCGATATCTCACAGGCATATCAGTAATAAATGACATAACATTGGCAGAGAACCCTTTTGCAGCATATTGTTTTTTAATATTTTCATAATCAGCATCACCTGTCTGGTGCGTAATATGGAGTCGCTCTTTACGGTCAGACAAAAGATCTAATGCTTCTACCATCGCCATGTTGATCGAATGCGCTCCCTGACTGCCACCTAGAATCAGTACCCCGAATGGTTGTTTTAAAGGAGGAGGAAACTCTTCTCTCGGTTGGCAAAGTTTTTCGTGAATCATNTTGCCCGTCACTTCTACTTTTCTTTTCAAAAAAAACTGTNTGGATTCTTTATAAGATACCGCCACTTTATCGGCAATTTTTCCTAGCCATTTATTAGCCATACCAGGAAATACGTTTTGCTCATGAATGAGAATCGGAATACGTAAAAGCCAGGCTGAAAATACTAACGGAGCAGACACATAACCACCAACACCTACAACAAGATTGGGACGATTACGAATTAGAAAACACATTGATTGCGCCGCTCCCACCGGAAGTTTTGACCAAGAAACCCACCTATTGAGCCCTCTTTTTCCCAACAAACCGGAGGATATAATGGTTTTCAACTTAAAGCCTTCCCCAGGAAGAACCTTCGATTCAATCCCCTGTTTAGTTCCTACAAATGTAATTTCCATCGTGATATCAATCCCTTTAAGTGCTTTTGCGAGTGCTACACCTGGGAACAAATGTCCTCCAGTTCCTCCTCCTGCAATCACAATTTTTCGTTTCATAATCCGCAGGTCAATTTNGGATCGGTTTTTCTGAAATATTCAATAACACCCCTACTGAAAGCATTAGAACCACTAGGGATGACCCTCCCATGCTGACAAAAGGAAGCGTTAACCCCTTTGTTGGAAGTAAGCCTACAGTCACTCCCATATTCATGAATGCTTGAATGCCAATTAAAAGAGTCAAACCAATTGCCACATAAGCCCCAAAAAAATCCTTAGCATGATAAGCAATGACAAACCCCCTCCAAATCAACATTGAAAANAGGAAAATAATCGTCAAGGTTCCTACAAAGCCAAGCTCTTCGCCNATCACTGAAAAAATAAAATCTGTATGTGCTTCTGGGAGNTAAAATAACTTTTGGCTACTATTACCAATTCCAGAGCCAAACANTCCCCCACGTCCAAATGCATAAAANGATTGAACAACCTGAAAACCTGCATTTGATTCGTGTTCCCATGGGTTAAGAAATGCAACTATCCTACGCATGCGATACTCGGCATTCATAATTGCTATGACCAAGAGAGGAACTACAGCTAAGATCGAATAGATTAGAAATTTTGAGCGTAATCCCGCTATCATGAGCATTGTGAACGTGACCACACATATAGTAATTGCGGTTCCAAAATCTGGTTGAAATAGAATGGGAACAAAGAAAAAACCGAGAACGATTAATTTAGGGAGGTATCCATAGGCAAAGTTTTTTAATTGATCGGACCGTTTCACTAGAGATTTAGCTATAAATAGTATTAGGGCAAACTTAGCAAGTTCTGATGGTTGGAAAGTTAACCCACCTATAACCAACCAACGCCTTGCTCCCCCAACTTCTTTTCCAAGCCCAGGTATCATCACGGCTACTAACATCAAAAATGCCACGCCCATAATGTAATAGGTATATTTTTCTAATTCACGGTAGCTCATTTTACGAGCGGACAGCATTACCATGGCCCCCAAAGCAACCCAGATCATTTGACGCTTTAGAAAATAGTAAGCATCGTTATATTTTTCCATTGCGTAAACTCCGCTAGAACTAAACACCATCACAAGTCCAATTAAGACCAGTATGATTGTCGTAGCAAGAAGTATTGAGTCACAATGGAATGGTTTTGAATTTAAGCGATTCAACTTTATCTCCATAAAATACAATCCAAACCCTTAACCAAAATCATCGATCCTAGCAAAAAAATAAAAACCGAGACAACACACTTCAGGCTTTCATTACCGAACCGAAAAACAACTAAAAATCCCTACTCAAAGACGACCTACAATTTCCTTAAATTGATTTCCTCGTTCGATAAAATCTTTAAACATGTCAAAACTAGAACACCCTGGCGAAAGCAGNACAATATCTCCCACCGTCGCCTTACTCATGGACCGCTCGACAGCATCTTCCATACTCTCAGCGTCTTCATANCTAAAGGAGCCATTNAATATTTNACGGAATTTATTTTTTGTTTCTCCAATAAGAACCAAGTGTTTGACTTTNCCCTTAAATATATTTTTTAAAACTCGAAAATCCCCCCCTTTATCCTTACCACCCGCAATCAAAATAATGGGACGAGAAAAAACCTTTAAAGATTTTTGCAAAGCCCCCATATTGGTTCCTTTGGAATCATTAATAAAATCTACTCCACGGACTTTCCTTACCCATTCAACACGATGATCAAGACCCTCAAACTTCATGGCGATATTTACAATGTCAGCTTTAGCAGTATTAACAATGGTAGCCACCACCATTGCACTCAATAAATTTTCAACTTGAAACTGCATCGCTGTATTTAGACCCCCAACTGACAAAACGCGCTGTTTTCTTCCATCAAAACAAGTAAATATGGAACCATCTTCCAAATAAGCCCCCTCATCAACCTTGTCGACAAGGCTGAAAAAAACTTTTTTTGCNTTGCTAAGCTTTCCCTGCTTCATTACTTTTTCATCATCTTTATTGAGAACCAGAATNTCTCCATCATTTTGAAAAGCAGAAACCCTCCCCTTAAGGTCCGCATATTCCTCAAGTGTTTTATGTCGGTCGAGATGATCCGGAGTAATATTAAGAATAACCGCTATACTTGGTCGAAATGTTTTAATGCCCTCTAACTGGAAGGTTGAAATTTCCAAGACAAAATAGTCAACGGGGTCTTGCTGAAGTAAAGCGACAAAAGGAGTGCCTAAATTTCCTCCAACTGCAACTTTTTTTCCAGCCTGTTTTAGGATNTTNCCAATAAGNGTTGTTACAGTTGACTTTCCGTTTGTGCCGGTTACAGCAATGATAGGTGTTTTAGTAAACCGAAATGCTAGTTCAATTTCGCTAATAATTTGGATCCCTNGCTTACGGGGTTCCTCTAAAAATGGCGCGTTAATATTTACCCCCGGACTAAGAACTATTAAATCAGAAGATTTTGGAATCTCTGAGCATCCAAATANCGTCCGAACACTTGGGGACAATGAAAGAATATTTTTTTCTAATTCAATGGGANACTTAATATCAACAAGGACAACAACGGCTTCCTTGGAAACTAGAAAGTTTGATGTTTCAACTCCAGTACACCCAGCGCCAACTACCGTTATATTTTTATTTTTTAGCAGCATTATTATCTTAATTTCAACGTACTCAAGCTGACCATGGCTAAGACCACGGCAACTATCCAAAAACGAACAATCACTTTGGGCTCTGCCCAACCTAAATGCTCGAAATGATGATGTAGTGGCGCCATTTTAAAAAATCGTTTTCCACCGGTATATTTAAAATAGGCTACCTGGATAATGACAGACAGAGCTTCTATTACAAAAATACCCCCAACCAAAAGAAGCAAAAGTTCGTGTTTGGCTATAACTGCAATTGTCCCCAATAGCCCACCTAAAGATAAAGATCCCACATCTCCCATAAATATTTGAGCTGGATAGGAATTAAACCAGAGAAATCCTAGGCTGGCACCTATTACTGCCGAACTAAACACAGCTATTTCACCCGCATCTTTGATATGTTGAATGCTAAGGTATTCAGCAAACTTAAAGTGCCCACAAAGATAAAGAATTAGGGTGTAGGTCATAGTAGCTATAATAATAGGGCCGATTGCTAGTCCGTCGAGCCCATCAGTTAGATTCACTGCATTTGATGTGCCCACGATCGTAACAACTACCAATAGTAGATACCAAGCGCCGAGGTCAGGCTTAAACTCCTTAAAAAAAGGAACATATAAATGAGTCGCATATTCGCTTCTAGTGGGGTCAAAATAAATTAGATAAATGCCTATAGCCAAACTCAATAAAATTTGCAGCACTAACTTTACCCTCGCTGCCATCCCCTTATTCTTTTTTAGCTTCATAATATCGTCTGCAAATCCCACAAGACCAAATCCAAAAGTTGCAAAAAGAGCTAGCCATACATACGAGTTCGTTAGATCAGCCCAAAGAAGAGTAGACATAATCAACGTCGACAAAATAAGAAGCCCCCCCATCGTTGGGGTCCCAGACTTCACAATGTGACTTTGAGGACCATCATCTCGAATTTTTTCCCCTACCTGTAATACTCTAAGCATTCGGATCATTACCCCGCCCATTAGCAGGCTAAATATCAAGGCCGTGACGCCAGAATAGGCCGACCGAAAAGTGATATACCGGAACACATTCAGAAATGAATAATCAGAACTTAGTGGGTAAAAAATATGGTACAACATGACTCAATTAACCCTTTCTATGAGTGCTTGGATTAGGAAGCGATTAAACCCTGAACAACTTCCTCCATTCTTGTCCCACGCGAACCCTTTACTAGCAGACAGTCTCCAGGACGGACGTGTTTTTTTAAAAATGACACTGCACACTTATGATCCGAAGCAGTAGCAGTCTGTTTTTTATTCAGCCCGGAGGCCACCGCACTTTCAACAACATGGGCAGAGAGATCACCAACAGCAACGAGGTAGTCAAGAGAATGTCCAGCGACGTCCACCCCAAGCCTCACATGAGCCCCTTCCGCCATCTCCCCCAACTCAAGCATATCTCCAACGACAAAAAAACGACGCCCCTCACATCGGTAGCCAGCCAAAGTTTTCAGAGCTTCTTGCATTGACCTTGGGTTTGCATTGTAAGAATCGTTTATAATCGTTGCCCCTTCATACTTAACAACCTCATATCTATTAGATAATAATTTAGCGTTTCTTAATCCATCCTGAATATCGCTTGAAGGCTATTCCCAAAGAATAGCCCGTAGCGAATGGCTGCTAGAGCATTATAAATGTTACATTCGCCTAAAAACGGAAGACAGACAGGGATATTTTCTCCAAAAAAACGAACATTCAAACTAAACCCTTCCTGCCCCATCGAACTGATGTTCTCGGCCTTAACATCAGCTTCATTATGAACGCCATAAGTAACCACCTTGGCTCGAACTGACCTTGCCAACTCCAAAACTAATGGGTCATCAGCATTAACTATTGCAGTTCCATCCTCACTTAACGAGTCGTAAAGCTCTCCCTTTGCAGCTTGAATTTTTTTTAATGTTTTCAGGTGAACCAAGTGACCCTCAGAAATATTAGTGAGGACACCAATTTGCGGTTGGGCTATTTCCGCAAGACGCTTAATCTCTCCTGCCGCACTCATTCCCATTTCTAAAACTGCGACCTCATCGTCTTTTGAAAGGTGAAAAAGGTTAAGAGGTAACCCAATGTGATTATTCAGGTTTCCTTTTGTCTTGATTGTTTTTAATTTTTTTTCTGTTATTGCCGCTGTCATTTCTTTTGTTGTAGACTTTCCATTTGTTCCGGTTATACCAACAACTCGCACAGCCATTTTCCCTCTATGAAAACGCGCTAATTCTTGCAAAGCCTCTAGCGTGTCATCAACGCGAACGACGATAGGCACCTCCCCTCTTCTACAAGTCTCATTATTCCCACTCGAAAGAATGATCGCAGCCGCTTTTTTATTTTGAGCTTCTTCAATAAAATCATGACCATCAAATCTATCTCCACGGATACAAATAAAGAGCTCGTCTTTTTTTAGAGTTCGCGAATCTATAGACACACCTCGAAAAACTTTTGTTCCAACTCCAGAAACAAGCTCCCCACCAATTGCCTTCAAACACTCTTCAACCTTCATTTCAATCACCTTGCAAGACTCCCCTCGCTGCCTCCTCGGCAACCTCTCGATCGTCAAAGTGAATTACACCTGTTTTTAAAACTTGGTAATCTTCATGCCCTTTACCCGCTATCATTATCAGATCCCCAAGCTGGGCCTTTCGCACGGCATACTGGATTGCCTCTTTTCTATCAACAACAACCTCGTAATCCTTACCCTGAAATGCTGAGGAGGGAACACCTTCAAGAATGTCATCTACGATACGTTGCGGGTCTTCCGTTCGGGGGTTATCTGATGTGACAATAGTAAATTCACTTTCTTCTATTGCCACACGACCCATTGTTTTCCGCTTTCCTTGATCACGGTCGCCACCGCACCCAAACACAGTGATAATACGACCAGATGTAAATAATTTAGCGGCTTGAAGAACGTTACGAAGCGCGTCATCTGTATGCGCATAATCAACAATAATGGAAAAATTCTTACCACAAGGAACCTTTTCAAAGCGACCAGGGATACGGTTAACGGAACATAATCCTTCAGCAATTTGGTCCAACGAAAGGCCTTGTTGGAGGGCTCCCGCCGCGGCCAATATTAAATTGTATATATTATGAATTCCTAACAAGTGAGTTCGTATTTCACAAGAACCCGATGGGGTCTTTAGAGTAAAGCAACTACCATCATCCGAAAAACTACAATCTTCTGCCATCACATCGGCATTTTTTTTAACACCAACACTCAATAAGTTTTCTTGAAATTCGCCAGCAATTTCACGACCCACCAAATCATCTATATTAACAACGGTTTTTTCTACCTGGTTATCACGAAACAACCCCTTCTTTGCTTCCTTGTATTTATCTATCGTTCCATGAAAGTCCAGATGGTCGCGACTCAAATTAGTAAATATGCCAACCGAAAAATGCATTCCAAAGACTCTTTTAAGGACCAGCGAATGAGACGAAACCTCAAGAAAACATTGGCGAATTTTTCGTCCAGCCATTTCATACAACATTCGATTAACATCTAAAGACTCAGGAGTGGTTGTTGACGCCGCATGATTTACACCTCCATAGCGGTGGCGAATCGTTCCTATTACTCCTGATTGTTGACCTCTAACCCTATAGATCGAGTCTAAAATATAGGTGACTGTTGTTTTTCCATTTGTTCCCGTAACACCATAAACGTCTATTCGATCAGATGGCCGATCATAAAACTCTGCCCCAACCCAAGCTAAAGCACTTCTACAGTCTTTCACAGAAATCGCTGTCACCTTACGCTGATCAAGGTTTAAACTCGACAGTTCCTCAATAGGTGTTTCTGTAATAAATGCTGCGGCTCCGCGAGCAATGGCATCATCGACAAACTTAAAACCATCCTGCTTAAATCCGGGAATGGCAATAAAAAGCCCTCCATCTTCGACCTCACGAGAGTCAAAAGCGATCGAAGAAATTTCCTGACTCAAAGCTCCACCGACACCTCTCACAGGAAACCCTTGAATCAAAGCTGATAGTTTTCGACCTGACAATTTACTCATATTATAAATATAATTTTTAGAAAAGTTTAAATCCATTCCCATTGAATTAAAGAAATGAGACCCGCTCTCCACTCCCAAGCAACTCATCACGCTCGGTCCAAAATATAAACACGCTGATCATTTGATGGCACGTTTAGATACCGCAAAGTTTCCCTTCCAATATTTTTAAAAACCGGTGCGGCAACTGAACCACCCCAATGGATCCCCTTAGGCTCATCAATCATGACCAAAATAGCTATTTTCGCAGCGTCCGCCGGAACAAAACCAACAAAAGACGAAACATAAGCTGTCGTTGAGTAACCACCCATTTTGTGGTCATATTTTTGCGCTGTCCCAGTTTTTCCTGCGACTTCGTAACCTTTAATAGCAGCCTTTCCCCCTGTTCCCGTTTTAACAGAATGTTTCATAATCTCTACCACTTGCCTACTAGTTTGAACCGAAACAACTCTCCTAACAGTCTTTGGTTTAAAACGCTTAGCAACCCTTCCATTTTTTATAATTGCGTGTGTAACACGCGGAACCATAAGTGTCCCACCATTGGCGATTGCGCTGATAGCGCTTATCATTTGAAGTGGGGTCGCACTAATTTCGTGACCAAATGAAATAGAAGCTAGAGACCTTTCATCCCAACCCTCCAATTCCTTAAACCGACCCACAGCTTCACCAGGCAAAGCCACCCCAGTTTTTTGCCCGAAGCCAAATTTTTTAATGTAACCGTAAAAAGATCTTTTCCCAAGTTGCTGAGCAACCTTGACAGAACCAATATTGCTAGACTTAGAGATGATGTTCTGCAATGTTAGCCATCCATATTTATGATTACCTGCTTCCCCGATCTTCTTACCACCAATGTCAAATTCTCCATTTTCGCAGAAGAAAATATCATGAGGCCTCGCTACTCCTGCATCAATGGCAGCGGCGGCTAAAATTGGCTTAAAAATTGATCCCGGTTCATACGAGATAGACACTGCACCATTAATCCACCTTTTAGGTTTGTAAGCAGAATAGTTATTCGGATTGTACTGAGGCATATTAGCGATCGCATATACCTCACCTGTGCTTGGGTTCATAACAATTACCACCCCTGATTTAGCCTGATATTTTTTCACCTGTTTACTCAAATGGTACTCAGCGAAAAACTGAATCACCTCGTCAATAGCCAAAATCATACCTTGGTTTTCCGTGATCCCTCTATTAACCCTCCCGTTAAATTGCACCAGTTTTCCTCGGGCATCTTTTCTCATCACCGTTTTAACAATATTTCCTTTTAGCATTCCATCGTATTGGTGTTCGATTCCAGCTAAACCCTGGTTGTCTACTCCAGTAAATCCTATAACACCAGAAGCCAACTCTCGCTTTGGGAAAAATCTTTTATCCTCCGGCATAAAATTAACCCCTGAAGGAGAATCTCTTCTTAACCGAGCGATTTCTGCAGGAAAAACTTTTCGTTTAATCCATACAAAACTACGCCTTGAACTTATTTTCTTTAAAATTAACTTTTCATCCATCTTTAAAGCTTTCGCTAATAGCAAAGCCGTCTTTTTTTTATCTTTAATTTCTTGTGGCGTTACATACACAGACTCAACTTTAATATTAGCAGCCAATTCATTCATATTTCGGTCGTATATAGAACCACGCCCGTAATGCACATTCACCGTCATCTGATGCTGTCCCATAGACCGCGATACCAAGTCTTCATGCTTTATAACCTGAAGAAAAAATAACCTCCCTATAAGCCCTGAACCGAATAACGTAAAAAGAACCGAAACTAAAATCAATCTCGCCTTAAGAGATCCTCGACTCACACTCACGCTCGGTATTTTTTCTTTTTTACGCCCCATGTCTTATTTCTTTAAAAAGACTGTTACAATTTGTCTGCTTTCGGGCTCCCTAAGTCCGATTTTGTTTTTCGCCAATAGTTGAATACGATCTAGCGAACGCAAGCTTTCCCACTCCACATGAAGGAGATTATTTTCGCGAATTAAGCTTCGTTGGATTTTTTCAAGAGTTTGATATTCATAAGCCAGGCCAACCAAGCGAACATTGCTCCAGACAAAAACCATAGCCACTATCATCAACCCTACAACAGCCACCAAAACCACACGATATTCACGCGTGGTTACATGAAATTGATTTTTTTTTGATTTTGGCAACCACTTAAACATAGACTCTTTCTGCCACCCTTAATTTAGCGCTTGATGCACGAGAGTTACGTTGCACTTCTTCAGCAGTCGGAACAATTGGTTTGCGTGTAATAATTTTAAATCGCTGCTTGTGCCCGCACGAGCAAACCGGAAGTTTGGGAGGACAAACACACCCCTTCTCCTCGGTTTTAAAAAAATTCTTCACAATTCGATCCTCTAGAGAATGGAAAGAAATCACTATGACACGAGCCGGTTCCTGCAAAATATCGACAGAGNCNCTCAGCGCTTTTTTTATATGCTCTAGCTCACCATTAACCGCAATGCGCAATGCCTGAAATGTNCGCGTGGCAGGATGAATTTTGGTTTGTCGCGACGCACGTATCACACTTGAGACAATATTTGATAGTTGGAGNGTTGTCNTAATAGCGCTTTTTTTTTGCGCTTGTCGGATAGCTCTCACTATCTTTTTTGAAAACCGNTCTTCTCCATATTCCTTGAGCACCGACACTANNTCCTCATCAGGCAGTGCAACCAAAAGATCAGCGGCTGTTATTTTTTGAGAAGAATCCATCCTCATATCCAAAGGCCCGTTACGCATAAAACTAAACCCTCGGTCTGGTGAATCCAACTGAGGGGAAGAAACACCTAGATCAAGAAGCAATCCACCCACATTCATTACATTGGCTTTTTTTAAGATAGTCTTAATGTCACTGAAGTTTCCGTGGACTAAAGTAATCCGGTCCCGGAACGGAGCTAGCCTTTTCTCAGCCCGCTCAATTGCCCCCATATCCCGGTCAATCCCTAACACGCGAACACTCGTTGTACTTTTCAACAATAACTCTGTGTGCCCACCATCTCCTAAGGTGCCGTCGACGATCAAGCTGTCCCCCAAAAGGTTAAGGTTTTGGATGACCTCTCTCTCTAATACTGATTCGTGTTGCTTAAGCATTTTAAAAAAGAGGGTCTTGTTTACAACCGCGTTACATACACTAGAGCAACACTGCGAATTGAGAACTGCCAACTCACTTAGATGTCTTCTCTAGTCGATCCGGAGCCCAAAGCTCAAAAGTCTTAGACATACCCACAAGCGTCACTTCTTTTTTCAAACCAGCGGCTTCACGTTGAGCTACAGGAATTAAAATTTTGCCAGATTTCATTTCACACTCTGTCGCTCGAGCATAGAACTCCCGAAGTCTATTGCGATCACTTTTATCAAATGCATTGAGATGGTGTAGTTTTTCCTCATTTGCAGCCCATTCGCGTTGAGGAAATACAATGAGAAACCCATCCATCACACACATAACCAATTGTGGACTGTCTTTCTCAAGAAGACCCTTGAATTTTGCTGGAACATTTAGACGCCCTTTATCATCTATGCTGACGCTATAAGTTCCTAAAAATCCGTTCATATGCGAATTGATTGCAGTAAATAAGCAATATAAAAACATTAATAAACACTTTACGACACTTTCTGACACAATCCTAGCATATTGGAACACCCTGTCAATAGAGAAAAGTATAAAAACACAACCATTTAAGCGCTATTCCGCTGACATCAAGATGTGCTTACGCCTGACACTTTAGGCGGTGTTTGAAAAAGGTTTGATTTGAGACAGATAAAACTAGGCTTCTAACAGGACAGTTAAATTAAATTAGGTGCAGTAAACACAACTGACTACCGTAACCCATTGTTCAGGTTACGGTAGTTTTATTATTGACCAAAAAATTTAATGACCTATATAATAGTGAAGGGTTTTGTTTAGACAGAGGCGTTTGATGCTATTACTTGGATATCACAATTAAAAAAAGCGGTTGATGTCCTTTTCTTTTTTTAGGCTTCTTTAAGATTGTTTTTAGTATCGTCATCATATTTCTTTGAAATGATTTACTTTGACAATGTCAAATTTTGAGTGATATTATGAAATTGTTCCAAAAAAGACAGCTTATAAAAATTTCTCTATATTAAATTTAACCAAACTATGGCTCGTAAAAAGATTAAATTTGCCCTTGGGTCATCACTGAT
>JGI26382J51730_1000750_pt1 | contig 15470 bp, 21 predicted proteins | sample SaaInlV_165m_DNA_2_FD_51730 | JGI IMG/M metagenome (IMG submission 51730) | reverse complement strand
ATGACGATTTAAAAATTTTGGAATATTTTGATGATAATTTTAAAAAATTTTCAGACATCATCGGTCAAATTGAAAGTGATCCTGAAAATTTTCTTGTAAGTGATAACAGCAATGATATTGGAAGCACTGCAACAATTTCGATTAAACCGTTACTTATTTCAAAATACGTGGATGACTTCTTTAACACCGAATATCAAATTTTCATGTCAGCTACAGTTAACAAAAAAAATTTTTGTGAAACAATGGGGCTTGATGAGAAAGATGTTGCATTCATTGACACCCCTAAATCCCCCTTTCTTTATGAGAATAGAAAGGTAGATTTTTTGAACGTGGCATTTTTAAATTCACGCAGTTCGTTTGCGGATGAGCAAAACGCTATAAGAAAAATTAACGAAATACTTACAGAGCATAAAACTGAGCGAGGATTGATTTTGACTTCCTCAAAAAAAAGATGCTTTGATATCTTAAGCCAGCTGTCGCCTGAGAATAAAAGAAGAATTCGAATATGCCATTCGAGTAATTCTGACGGAACCACCCAGGATGAAAAAATTGCACAGCATCGAGCAACCCCCTCAAGCGTTCTTTTGTCCTCGTCCTTGTGGGAGGGAGTTGACCTTAAAGACGATGATTCCCGATTTCAAATTATAGCTAAAGCGCCTTACAAGTCCTTGGGCGATACAAGGGTAAGGGCAAAAATGAATAAATTTCCGTCCTGGTATAGCTCTGAAACCATGATGAAGATATTGCAAGGTTTTGGAAGATCCATAAGATCTGAGGATGACTGGGCAAGAACGTATGTGATTGATTCAACAATTAATAATTTGGTAAATCAAACACGCAATATCGTCCCTAAGGCGTATTGGGATGTTTTAAAAATTTCATAAAGTTGTATCCCCTATTCCCTTTGCAGTGAATTTTGACCTGTGTTTTATTGGATAACCGTGTGTGATATTTTATTTCTGTGCTGATGTGGTTTAGTTAAACAAAACTTAATGAGTATACGTTGTTTTTGCAGAATATGAAAAAGGGATCTGTCAACCTGCTGATTATATTTGGTTTGCTGTTTTTAGTAATTGGAATCACTGTTCCATACTTGAACTGGATGGGCGGTGCAACTTGGTATGATTCTGTTTTATTGCTTGTAATCTTTACAATTATCGGCTCTCTTTTGTTCTTGACGGGAAGATCCAACCAAAAAGAATCNGTACAAAATTAATTTTCATAATAACCCATACGTTTAATGNATTTTTTACGTAGGAATGTNCCTAATGATTTTTGGTTTGTAGCCATTGCAGGAGGACTCTCATATTTTATCAGGTGCAAATGATTTGGGGTTGATAATTATCGCCAAGATTGTGTAGAGCACGTGCCAACTGGTAAAATGTGGGATGTTATTTTTTACTTTTTATTTGATACCCGATTAAAGAAACTATGTGTCGTGGAGTGAACACTCTTTTTAAAATTAGAGTAATTTCATAAATACCTGAAACAATTACAACATAGAATGGCAAATTCTGGAAATTTTCACTCAAAGAAATCTAATTCCCCTAAGATCTTTTGCGCATGGTGTCAGCAATGGAAAAGAGGCCACATAGTTCTAAAATTTACTAAGGGTGCAAACTGGAAAATTCACAAACATGCAAAAGGCGATAAACCCTGTAAAGGTTCGGACAAAGTTGTCATGCAACCCCATTCTCCACCATCTGAGTAACTTGAACCGAATTGTTTAGTTGATAAATACGCTCAATTATTAAGAAATTACCTATTCTGTCATGGTCGTGTGCCTGCAATTCTAAAAATATCTTCAGAGAATTAGTTGGAAACTTCCATCGTGTTCTGAATCAGAACATTTTTGATGTGAACAATCAACTTTAGACTATGGTGAATTTTGAGAAAATCTATCTAAGAACAGCATTGAAAATTATTGAAAGATGTCACGGGGCAATCAAAATTACAAAACGTGGCAAAATTGTTGAAGTTTATGATTTGAATCGACATATTTGGAGTGACGGTCTTGCAGGATTGATAATTAAGGAGGAATGCAGATCCGCAAATCTAAAAGAATGGGAGTTTGCCAATGTCAGAAGTTATGTCATAAAGGAATTACTTGCAAAATCAAAACCGTGACAAATCTTTTTTCTGCTGAAATTAGTGTGATTTTTTAGCAAATTTTATTTTTAGATTTATTTTTTTGACATTAGTTCAGTCTGTTTTTTCATTTCAGAAAGAACTAGAATCAGTATCTCTTTTTCACTTAACTTCAATAGTGCCTTGGTTTCATCTTCCGTAAACTGAATATCTTCATTCAATTCATCGTACGTAGTTAGTGTATCCGTCATGAATGATGTGGCAATGCCGAGTTATTATATGGTTTTGATGTTGCGAAAAAACTTGTATTTCTAGTTAATATCTTCGATTAGACATCTGAAAATTTAACTTTTCGTTACTTTTTTTTAAAATGTGTGATTGCATGTCTAATCAAAGTTAATCAAGCCCCATTATCTTGATTAATTATGATAAAACAAATTCCGATTCTACTGGTTGTAGTTGGGATTGTGGTAATAATTATTGGTTTTAACCTTGTCATGAATTATGGTTTAAGTTTCTATACTGGGATAGCCCTCTTTTTTGGAATTGCCATGACTGTGGCCGGAGTAAATCTGAAAATGAAAATCAAAAAATTAGTGTCCAAAAACCAAAAGAAGCAATATGACTATACAATTAAAAAAATGACTGAAGATGTTGTGGAAGAAGACGTGTCAAAAGAAGAATCTAAAGAAAAGAAAATAGATTGAGGTTAAAAATCAAATCTTGTGTATTTGCTAAATTACAATCGTAGAAGAAAAATTTCCTCGTCTATTTTATGTGATAATTTTAAATTGTTATCCGTCATCTTTCATTTGTACATTCCAGTACTCTTGTATTTTGGACCTGTTTTCTTCAACAAATTTTATTCCGTCTTTTTTTAATATGATTGACGGATTGGTATTTCTGATAAACCAACTTTGACTTGAATCAATCGTAATTAAATTCATATCTTCTAATTCGTTAACATGTTCTCGAAATTTTCCAATGTTGGTTTTTTCACAATTTTTAAAAATACTGCTGTATTTTTTTATTCCGTTCTTAATGCAGGCAAGAATCATATAATCCACTGTGTCTAGTTTATCGTAATTCAATATTCTCTTCAACAATGATTAGTATTTATGAAATTGCTTAATCGCTGCATGCTTCTGGAAATATTTTGTGATGTGATTGATCCTGACTGGAAAGATCATGATCAATCAAAATTGACTAATTTTTACTAGAAAATATTTTTAAAAATTCCCTTAACTCTTCTTTTTGTTTTTCAGGCGGTGTATTTTCCCAAATTTTTAATTGATTAAATTTTGCCAATTCGTAGAAAATATCTTTGTCTTCATCACTAAATTCATCGTGTCCTTTTTTGTTAATTTTTCCGCGTCTTCTTAAGACTCCTTGCCTGCCCTTTGATTCCTCTTGATATTCAATAATCACCTTATTTTTAAAATCAATTAAATCTGGTACAAATTGCCTGAATCCTTTTTTTCTAAATTTTTGTGCCTCCTCTTCTGTTAAGAATGGTACTTTTTTCCATGTTCCAAACTCGTCTATGATTATTCTTGTTTTACCTTCTTTAGTGTCTGTGTCAATCATAAAATTATAATAATTTTCTTCATCGATTTGTTTAATTTGTTGATTAATGTTGAACAATTTTTCAAGATCTTGAACTCCCATGTACTATCTGTTGAATTTAGATATATGAGCCGAAGGTTATCCTGTAATACCATGATCGATCATTTTCTATTTTTTCCAATCAATTAAATTGATACATGATTTAGAATAGTTCGTTATGGATACCTTTGAAGCAATTTCTACTAGACGTGCAATTAAAAAATTTGACAGTGACTACAAAATGACATCTGAACAAATTGATTCTCTGATGAAATTAACTATTCTTTCACCTACCAGCTACAACCAACAGAACTGGAGGTTTGTAACCATCGCCGATCAGTCTATAAAAGAAAAAATTGGAATTGCCGCGAGAAATCAAGCACAACCTGTTGACGGATCCTTGGTCATACTATTGTGTGGAAATATGAGTGCATGGAAAGATGACCCGTTGAGATATTGGAAAAATCATCCTGTTGAAAAACAAGAATTAGTTAAATCATCTTTAGAAAAAAAATATTCTGACAGTCTTCAAAATCGACGTGATGAGGCAATCCGTTCTTGTGGTTTTGCAGGTCAAACAATAATGCTTGCGGCCCGACAAATGGGGCTTGATTCTTGCCCTATGGTGGGTTTTGATTATGATGAAATGGCAAAAATAATTAATCTTCCAGACGATCATTTGATCGTTTTAATGATAGTGGTTGGAAAATCCAGCGAACCTGCCAAAGAACGTGGTGGCCAACTGAGTTTAGATGAAGTTGTTTTTAAAAATAAATTTAATTAAATTATTCCATCATTTTTAGAGTGTCTGAGGCCGTGATTATTCCTACGATTTTTGAATTTCTTGATATTAGGATGCATTTTGTATACCTTATCAGTGGAACTAACACATTTGCTGGAGTGTTAAAATCTACAATTGGTGGAATGGGATCCATCGTATCTGATAGTTTTGCTTTTTTTAACTCTGCTTCTCCTTTGTCTGCTAAATGTCTCACAATCCCATCTTCTGAAACTACTCCTACTACATTATTTCCATTAAAAACTGGAATTTGACTAATTGACAATTTGTGCATTTTTTTAATTGCGTCATGCAATGTGTTTGTCGGTTTTAATTTTATGATTACATTGCTACAAAAGTCTCCTGCCGTGTGTGATGATGACTCTCCTTCTAACTTTGAAAGATTTTCAAAAATTTTTTTTGCTGTGTCGTAACTTGGTTGACTTCTTCCTGATTCTATCTGGTTGATCATTGANGTGCTAACNTGTGTCATNTCCGCTAGTTTTTTTTGNGTGATGCCAATTTTTAATCTNATTTGCTTTATGGAATCTATTCTTGGTAGCAATTCAATTATGATGGGTCTTGGTTAGTTTAAAATGTATTATTTTCTGCTCTTTCTTACTTTCTTTGGTTGCTCGATTGCTGCTTGTGCAGCTGCAACAATTGCGATGGGAATTCTGTGCGGTGACGCACTAACATAGGTTAATCCTTCCCCGTGACAGAATTTTATTGAACTTGGATCTCCTCCGTGTTCTCCGCATATCCCAACTTCCATGTTTGGTCTGACTCCTCGACCTGCTGCTATTCCCATTTTAATTAAACTGCCTACGCCTGTTACATCTATTGATTGGAATGGATTTCTTTCTAGTAGTTCTTTTTCCATGTATTCTGGCAAGAATTTTCCTTCGACATCCTCTCTGCTGAAACTAAATGTCCCCTGAGTCAAATCGTTAGTACCAAAACTAAAGAACTCTGCTGTAGATGCGAGTTCCTCTGCAGTTAATGCTGCCCTTACCACCTCGATCATAGTTCCAAAGTTTATTTTTAATTTCATCTTGTGTTTTTTTTCTGTCTCTTTTTTAATAATGTCGTATGTTTTCTTTATGTGATTTAATTCTGCAATGCTGCTAATCTGCGGTATCATGATTTGTGGATGGGCTTTAACTTTTTTCTTTGTCAGTTCAACTAATGCTTCAAACACTGCTCTGATTTGCATTTCATAAATTTCTGGATATGTGATTCCTACTCTCACTCCTCTATGACCCATCATTGGATTGATTTCTGCGAGTTCTTTTGCTCTTTTTAGTACAATTTCTGCTTGGTCCGCCTCGTTTGCACTTCCGATTGCTTTTAATTTTTGAATTTTTTCAACCAATTCTTCTGGATTGGGTAAAAATTCGTGTAATGGTGGATCTAGTAATCTAATTGTAACTTCATACCCTTCCATTGCTTTTAGAATTTCAATAAAGTCACTTTTTTGTAATTGACCTAATTTTTTTAAAATTTTACTTCGCTCTTCGATATTTTCAGCCATGATCATTTCTACAAATAAATTAATTCTGTCGCTACCGTTGAACATTCTTTCAGTTCTGCACAATCCTATTCCTTTGGCTCCAAACTTTCTTGCTAACACCGCACCGTCTGGAGTATCTGCATTGGCTCTAATTCCTAATGTTTTTATTTTTTGTGACCAATCTAGGATTTGTTCAAAGTCTTTTGTTACTTTTGGCTCTATGGTTGGGATTTGTCCGATAAATACAGTTCCTTCACTTCCATCAATGGTGATTGTATCACCTTCTTTGATTGTCATTCCGTTTGCCATGCCTATGTTTTTGTCATAATCAATTTTTAATTCTGGACATCCTACTATGCATGGTTTTCCCATTCCTCTTGACACAATTGCTGCATGGGATGACTTTCCACCTAAACTTGTCAAAATACCTTCTGATGAAAAGAATGCTGGAACGTCTTCTGGCTTTGTTTCTTTTCTTACTAGTATGATTTTTTTGCCTGTGTTTCCCAACTCAATTGCTTTATTTACATCAAATACGACTATTCCACTCGCAGCTCCTGGGGACGCTGCAATTCCTTTTGCTAGTTGTTTAAAATCTTTAATTTTAGATTCATCCATCGTTCTGTGTAGCAATGCTTCTAATTGCTGTGCTGGAATTCTTGTAAGTGCCCTGTTCTTATCAATTAATTTTTCTCTAACCATGTCTACTGATGTTTTTACTAATGCACCTGCACTCATCTTTGCAGTTCTTGTTTGTAACAAGTAAAATTTTCCTTGTTCAATTGTAAATTCAATGTCTTGTGGTTCTTTGAAATGTTTTTCTAACTTTTTACATGCAATGCTTAATTCTTTGTACAACTTCGGCATATCTTTTTTTAGCAATTCGATACTCTTTCCTGTTCTTACACCTGCAACAACGTCTTCTCCTTGAGCATTAATCAGATACTCTCCTTCCATCTCTTTTTTACCGTTATGACCGTTTCTTGTAAAAACAACTCCTGTTGCGCTATCATCTCCCATATTTCCAAATACCATTGCCACGATATTTACTGCCGTTCCATTTGCAATATCTTTTGTAATATTATTTTTTTCACGATAGACTATTGCCCTTTCCCCCATCCAACTTTTAAAAACTGCTTCAATCGCTAACACTAGTTGTTCATCTGGTGTGTCTGGAAATTTTCTTTTTGTGTGCTTTTCACATATTTTTTTATATTCTAAAACAATTGTTTTTAGAGATTCCACGTTTAGTTTACTATCGTCTTGAATTCCTTGTTTCTTTTTTACTTCATCTAAAATATAATCAAACTTTTCATCCTTTACTCCGAACACTACTTTTCCAAATAATTGAATAAATCNCCTATACGAATCCCATGAAAATCTTGGATTTTTTGTTTGTTCAGCAAGACCCTCAACTGTTTTTTCATTTAACCCTAAATTCAAAATTGTATCCATCATTCCTGGCATTGATGTTGCTGCACCTGAACGAACTGAAACTAGCAATGGGTTTTTTATTGAATTCCATTTTTTACCTGTCTTTTTTTCCATTTTTGCAATGTTTTTCATCACTGCTGGCATCACGTCTTTTGGAAGTTTTTTATTGTCATAATACTTGGTACAAACTTCAGTTGTAATTGTAAATCCTACTGGAACTGGTAGTTTTAATCGAGTCATTTCACTTAAGCCCGCACCTTTTCCACCTAACAACATTCTTTTTTTACTATCTGCTTCCTCAAATGAGTAGACTGGCTTATTCTTTACCATTCAAAAATTTCAGGATGTTTTAGCTTTTTAAACTAATGCCTTTGCAAATTCTGAAATTACTTTATTCCAACTTTTTGCTTTAATTATTCCACTTGCTACGAGAATTCCTTTTGATCCTAGCTCAATTGCTTTTGCCACGTCCTCACCGGATACAATTCCTGCACCACAAAGCAATTCTGTTTTATTTTTTGAATTGTTAACTATACTTGCAGCTTTTGCAATCAATTCTGGTTTTTCTTTGGATACTGCTTTTCCTGAACCAATCAACTCTGGAGGTTCTATCGCAATGAAGTCTGGATCAAGCTTAACATATTTTTTTACTTCTGCAATGTCTTTTACACACACTATGGATGTCATTTTTAATTCCTTTAACTTTAAAACTAGCTTTTCAATTTCTTTACTTGAAATTCTATGCTCACTATGATTGATCAATGATCCGCTGACTTTGGACTTTTTTAGTAATTCTGGAACCATGAACCCCGTGGTACTTCCAATTTTTGAATCATCTATGTGCTGAGCTAAGATTGGAATTGAACTATTTGCAGCTAATCCTATCAGATGCTGTGGTGGCGATATGGCAATTTTAATTTTATATTTTTTAGAAACTTTCTCTGCAATTTTAATAAATTTTATAATTTTATTACCTGATATCTCTTCATAGTTTTTACAATTAATGACAAACATCTTTGTTTGGATTTTTTTATATGGTATTTAATTCTTGATTGAAATTATCATGTCTTGAGTATTTTTTGATATCTTCTTTTCATTGTAGAGACAATGATCATTAAAATTAGTCCCGCAATGTTTGTGCCTATGATGAATACATCTGACACTATTGATCCGTAAACTAGCCACAATATTGACCCTGCTGCGATAAATATCGTCAAAAATTTTGAAATATCTTGCATGCTTTTGGTTTTGTAACCTTTGTAGATTTGCTCTACCCATCCAGTAAGAATTAAAATTCCTGCCACTGTTCCGAGAACTGTTAATAGTAATCCATCAACTTCCATCACTCAATCAACTCCAGAAGAATTCATCTAACCCTGTCTGTTTTGGTTTTCCAAGCATCACATCAAAATCTAAATCCATAGATGATGTAATTTGCTCCAACGTTGATTCTAAAAATTCCAAGTATTTTTTAGAATCTATTTCATCTTTTTTTGCTAATTCAACTGGTTTCACTCCAGGCTTGTTTAATATCTTGATGAATGATATTTTGTCTCCTTTTTTTATTTCTCTTACTCCCTCTAATTGTTTTGCTGCCCTGATGTGCTGCGGTATTGTTTTTGTATACTCTGATGGTGCTTTACTCAACATTACATTAAACGTTAAATCTTCTAAAGGGATCTCCTTTGCTTGTAACTTCTTACCACACACTGAAATTTTTTCAGAAATTTGTTTTTTTGCTTTTACAAAATCTTCCATCGTTTGAACTTCGGACAGTACATCCACCAATTCAAAAAATAATTTTTTAATGAATGCCGGGGTATGGGATTTTTTTCCGGTAAGGCCCTTTACATCCACCTTTCCAGAATTTGTCACCCCCAAATAATTTTTTTTCCTATCACTCAGTACGCAATATCTGTATGTCTTGTCAATTTCCAAATCAACTCCGTGATCATTTTTAGCTTGCTCAATTACTTTTTGAATTTGCTCTTCTGTAGGATTTTTAATAAATAATGAATCTGTGTCTCCGTACAGGACTTCAATCTCTATGTCTTCACACTTCTTAATTGTCTCTAAAATTGTATGCCTTCCCACGGCTGTTGTCGCTTCAGCTACTGGGAGGAAATATAGTGGGAATATCTCTGCACCCATTACGCCATAGCTGGCATTCAGAATTACCTTGAGTGCTTGACTGACAACTGTATACTGCTGTCTTTGTTCGTCAGTTAGTGTTTCTTTTTTAGAGAGGCTTTTGTAATAATTTACTCTCAAATCTCTTAATGATCCTATGATCAATGTAGTCAATCCATTTTTTTTAGAACATGTCCAGTGATTTGTTTGGGGGATTGTATTTTTTTTACATTCTTCGTGAGAACATCTGACTGTTTCATAGGATAGATTTCTAACTTTAATTATGCTTGGATACAGGCTTGCAAAATCCATTACAACTACTTTGAAATGAATTCCTTTTTTTGGCTCGATAACTAGACCTCCTCGATATTTTTTATCTTTAATCACCGCATCTGACATGACTCCTTCCGATCTTTTTTGCAATTCTTCTCTTTTTGGAATTAGTGCGTTTCTTTTCCTGTGTTCGTAATACATTAAACTTCTAATCCATTGCGATACTCCAACCCTTGCAATGTCGTCAATTGGCATTCTTCCAATCCTTGCAATAATCACAAGCAAGTTCATCAGCAAGTCGCTGTTGAAACTTGTAAGTTCATAAGTTAACTGTGCATCATTATAACAATAATTTGCGGTTTGGTAAAGTGACAACTTGTCAAACTCTAAACCGTAGTCAATTTTTTCTTTTCCTAGCAGCGCTTTTGATACGCTGTTTAATGAAAAATCTGTGTATGCTTGACTGAATGCATAAATCTGAAATGAACGATTTGATAACGTTCTGTACAAATCAATATGAACTCCGTGTTTTAGAGTTGCAGAATCCCTCATCATGTATAGGGGATTATCTTGATTTGAAATCCCTANTCGTTCTGCNCTGTTGTACAAATACGGCAAATCAAATTCATCTCCGTTGTACGTGAGTACAAATGGAAACCCTTCGATTATTTTGAATGCNTCTGTNATCATTTCTTTNTCTTTATCTAAATCATAGAATGTGACTTTGATATTCTCGTTTAATTCGTTATGNCCTTGCTCAGTTCCTTCTGTTTTGAGCACAAAAATTTGGTCATAATCGTCTGTCCCCTTCAGTCCTATCGCAGTGATTCTTTTTTCAGCAAGTTTAGGATCTGGAAATCTTCCTGGATCAAATTCAACTTCTATGTCCACGCTTAATCTTTTTATTTTTGGAATCGGTTGGTTTAGTAAATCTGCCCACTCTGAAATAAATTCTTTAAATTCGTCTGCGTCCACCATGCCATCGCTATCCACCTTGTCCCACAACAAACTCTTCAGTGCAAGTTTTACTTCGTCTGAAATTTTCATGCTATGCGGTTTAAGTAATCCGTCTACTATCTCGTAATATTTCCCAACAATTAATTTTCTATCTTGCAGATACGTTTCATAGTATTTTATATCTGACTCCCACGTTCTATCTGATTTTTAATGCTGTCTCCATAGTTTCCTCCAATCGTAAGTGGGTTGTCTACTGTTATCTTGGACACTTGAATTTCTTTATCTGTAATTAGATCATGTTTTTTGACTGTCTTAATTTCTAAAACGTCCTCTCTCTCCTGTAAAAAATCCAATTCGTCGGGATCCAGTTTTGAATAGCAATATGGCTTGTGTCCTATTTCGTCTTTCCACAAAAATAATTTTTGTGCTGTCGGTTCATAAAATTTTAGAACTGCTGATTTACTAACTCCGTCATATGTTGCAGATACCAGCATTGACGGTAACATTGTTTTTATTTTTTCTACTTGTGCTACTTTGTCTTGCATTTTCTTACCCTGAGGTCTCGTACTTGCTAACTAACTCTTTTGCCCATTTNACAATTTTGTTTTTATCCAGATGAATTATTTCCACACCTGCCTCTTCTAGTAAATCGTAATCAGTTTCAGGATATTTATCAAGACATACGAATTTTTTAATACCTATTGTTATTGCCATTTTTGTACATTCTAGGCATGGGACAAATGTTGTGTACAGTACTGCACCTGCTGCACCTGCCTCTATTCCTAAAATTGCACAATGCATGATTGCATTTGCTTCTGCATGATTGCACAAACATCTGTCCAATGCTGCACCGGGTTCAATTTTTCCTTCCATTCTAAGTTGACACCTTTTACATCCTCCTTCAAAACAATTTTTGATTCCCGGAGGTGTTCCATTATACCCTGTTGCCAACTGCCTGTGATTTCTGACAATTACTGCACCAACTTGTCTGGTAACACAATTTGAACGTAATTTTGCCAACTCCGCTTGCAACATAAAATATTCATCCCAGTTTGGCCTCTCAAAAGAATCAATCATACAAATTGTGTCTAATTGTTCCATATATGGATCTCGTTAACTCTCATTTATTTGCGATCATAATTTATTTTAAAAACAAATTCTATTCCACACCCTTTAAATTCAAATTAAAACACAGGATAACGAAATGAAACTTAACGTATTTTTCATAATTACAATGGTTTCAATCTTTGCTGTTTCTGCAATAGGCCAATCTGCTTTTGGATATGGTGGTCCTCCTGCAAACAACTCTGCAAATAACTATACTGTGGATATTGCATCCAATCAAGAATCATATGCTCTTGGAGACTCTGTGATGTTTACTGGCTCTGTAAACAAATATGACGACGATCGTTCTTTGAGAATTTCTGTCTTTGATTCTAGTAATAATTTGATCATAACTAAAAAAACACCTGTCGACACTTATGGTAAATTCTCTTATACTGTTGTATTAAACGAAAAATTTTCTGATGGAAAATATATTGTAAAATCTCAATATGGGAATTCTAAATCAACTGTTAACACTTCTTCTTTTATGGTTACATCTGGAAATAATTCTTCAATGACTTCAAATGTATCTGAAATCCCTGTATGGATTAAAAATAACGCAGGCTGGTGGGCTGATGGCTCCATTGATGATGCTTCCTTTGTACAGGGCATTCAGTTCTTAGTGCAAGAAGGATTCATGAAAATTACCAGTTAACTTTTTTCTTTGCTAGTTTTTTTCTAATTTTCATACCTATTCCAAATGATGATCATTCCAGTTATTGAAAGTATTGCTAGTGGATTAGTATCGACTTCTGATGGAGTTTCAAAAATCAGTGGAACAAATAATGAAAATGTAAACATCATTCCACTAAGATAACTAATGTTTTTTAAAATTGGTAATTTACATGGAATTGTCATGATGGCTATTTCTTCATAAATTATTTAGTCTTTGGCACTTATGTTCGTGCCTACCACGTTCTTAATTTCTTTATGTATTTTTTAAAATTTATTTTTATTATTCTAACTATGTGGAATATGATTAGATTATAAGATATTGTAATGTATTTGGAAAATCATCTTTGGGGTATAATACCTAAACAAAATTGAAACATTCAATGACTTGGAAAACTTCGTTACTGATTTTATTTGCAACAGTAATGGTTGCTTTTCTACCTCTTTCTGCATATGCCACAGTTGAAGATGGTGATTTGAGAAAAATTACATCTGACGGACAATATGAAATTGGTATGACTTGGCAACCTGCAGGACCTATAGAGCCGGGAATTGATTACCTCTTTAATTTTGAGGTACGTGAAGGTATGACTCAGAAAAGCATTGATAATGCATCATTTAATTTTGACATTGTAAAAGATGGAATAGTCACTGATAGCACATCAACAAATTCTGGAACAATCACACAAACAATATCCTTTGAAAAACCTGGAATAGTTAATCTAATGCTGACTGATGTTAACTCATCAACACAACAAGTTGATTTCACTATGCCCGTAGGAACTGAAACAACGACAAAAGATGGAATATCATTCATTAAAAAGAACTACGATGCAGAACCTAAAATTTACTTTTGTGGCAGTGCTAAAGATCTAAAGACTTGCCTAAAAAAAGAAGTTAAAGGCGACGTAGGTTGGTTNGGTAAAGTAACTGTCATGATTTACGCTCCTGGTTGGAATACCGATTCTGATGCAAGAGATTCAATTGGACATACTGCTGAATCTGCAATCACAATCACATCTCGTGCAGATCATGGAACTTTTGAAGTGGGTGTTTGTAATGACTCTGATTCTAAGGGACTAATTGAAACTGGACCTAACACTGGAGTGTTTTATGGACGTCTAAAACTTAGTGCCTCTGATCACGACATGAATAATGATGGTACAAAAGAAACCAAACTTGGTGACACTAAATGTAAAAATTCACCTTTTGATGAATATGCCAAAGTTGAAACTGGCAGAGATGGTGCAGTTACCGTTAACTGGGAATATAACCCAGAAGCCAATAAGGTAGTTACTAAATCTATGACGTATGGTTGGAGTACAGCTACAATCCAGTTCTTAGAAGATCAATATCCGTTAGACAAACTAAACAAAGTAGAGTTCAAACTCAAAGAGAAAGATTTAGGTGATATGCCTAAAGATAAAGTTGATTTGAACTTTAGAGTTTGGTCTGATAGTGATATGGCTGGTATTTTAGTTGAGGCGACACAGGATGGTAATTGGAAACATAAGAAACCATACTTCTTCTACATACAAGATCACGATGAATCAAATGGTGATAACTTGTTTGCGCAAGAAGGTGACACTCTCTATGTTGAATATGTTGATACAACATTACCTAAAGTTGGACCTAATGGAGAGCTAAATTCTAAACATGATACACTTGATATCATTGGAAAAGCATCTGTTACNTCTGGATACCCGTACATCACACTTCGTTGATAAAATCAGCAATGCAAAAAATACAAACAACAAATCCTCCCGATTTTTCTACTTTGTCTGGTAGAGAATCTATTTTTCTTAATCTCATAAATCAAAATCCCGGAATACGGTATCTTGAACTAAAATCTTTAACTGGTTTTAACAACGGGGTGGTCTCTCATTATTTGCATCAGTTGGAATCCCAAAGTTTGATAAAATCTGTTCGAACTCCTCGTGTTAGCTGCTTTTACCCCCTGTGTTCATCGGAATTATCTCAAAAAATATTTAGACGCTTGAGACAAGTAACCCCGCAAAAAATTATCCTTGCATTAATCCAAAAAAATCATTCTTTTCGTTCTTTAGTGAAAGAAGTTAAAAAAGCGCCTTCAACTGTGTCCACGTATACTACAAAACTAATTCACGACGGTATTGTTGTAACCGCTTATGTTGATTCTGAAAAAATATTTAAAATTAATTGTAATATTTATGATCAATTAATTTATACTTTAAAAACTAACACGTAATTTATGAAAACTGAAAAAGAAATTGAAGAATTTAGAAGAGACATAGAGCAAAGATTGGAAAACGCATCTAAATTACCTGATCCCATGACTGCCATGAATTATTATCAGGGTGCACTTCGAACCCTTGAATGGATAACCACCGGACAGGATATTTGAGAACTATCTCTCTGAATTATTTCTGAGTAATTCTAAGGACTATTCCGATAATCATAAAAATAATCGTGAAGTATGATGACATCACTGTCCACTGAGTTATTGCACCCGACTCTAAATCCCTTGATAATAAAATTGCAGACACTGCTACAAACATTATTCCAACTACCAACGCAATATTTCTAATTATGTTTTTTTTATTTAGAATGCCCATGATGTTTGGTTAAGATTAAATTATTTATTTCAATGTATTTTCTAATTGACGCCGCTGCGTCTTTTAATTTCAGGTGTTTTTTCTGTTGTTACGCCGTTGCTAAACTCCTCTAGTTTTTGTCTATTCGCTTCAATTTCTTTTTCTGTCCAATCACGAACATATTCGTCTTTGATATTTGTAAAATTTTTACATTTTTCGCATAGCCATAGGGCGTCTCTTTCTTCTGGAAATGCAATAGGAAATCTNCTTCCATTGCATTCCTTACATAGTAATGGCATAATTTTACCTGTTTGCACTTCTATTTGTACTCACATATTTTCTC
>JGI26382J51730_1000717_pt1 | contig 15864 bp, 19 predicted proteins | sample SaaInlV_165m_DNA_2_FD_51730 | JGI IMG/M metagenome (IMG submission 51730) | reverse complement strand
GATGAAAGAAAGCTTTTACTTAATAAGAAAGAAATTAATAAATTAATAGGAAAGATGCAGAGAGATGGGTTTACAATAGTTCCAACTAAAATGTACTTTAAAAAAGGGAAGGCTAAAATTGAATTAGCAATTGCAAAAGGTAAAAAACAATTTGATAAAAGAGCAACAAAGAAAAATAGAGATTGGAACCGTGACAAAGCAAGATACATCAGAAAATCAAGCTAAAAAAATTTACCTAGGTATAGGCTCAAATCTTGGAAATAGAATAACTAATATTGAAAAAGCCAAATCATTATTAGAAGAAAAAAATATAAAATTAATCTCAATTTCAAAATATTATGAAACTCCATCATGGCCAAATCCAANAAATCCAAAGTTTATAAATATTGTTTTAAAAATTAAATGCCAAATTGAACCACACNAACTTNTGAGTATTTGCAAATCTATCGAAGTTAAACTAGGAAGAAAAAAAGCAGCTAAAAATTCACCACGTGNATGTGATATTGATATAATTGATTTTAATGGTTTAATCTTAAATGATAAATTAAATTTACCTCACAAAATGATGCATAAAAGAAGCTTTGTTTTATTTCCTCTATTTGAAATTGAAAAAAATTGGGTTCACCCAATTAAAAAAACTAATATAAAAAAGTTGATTTTTTCCCTATCAAATGAAGATATTAGATCTATTAAACAAATTTGAATTAATGCTATAATGAAATATGCTCAATTCTACCGATCTCATTAACAAGGTAAAAGTTTACAATAAATTCCTGAATCACGAGAGGCTGGATAAAGCTTACAACTTCGCCGTTAAGGCCCACCATAATCAAAAAAGAGCATCTGGCGACCCATATTCTGTTCATCCGATTGAAGTAGCAAATATTTTAACAGATTTAAAATTAGATAGCGCCACAATTACTACTGGATTGTTGCATGACACTATAGAGGATACTTTTGCAACATACGAAACTATTAAAAATGAATTTGGTGATGAAGTTGCTGATTTAGTTGAAGGTGTTACAAAAATTTCAGTATTTGAAAATACAGCAGATGCAAATTCAAAAGTTGAAAANTTTAGAAAACTAATTTTAGCTACATCAAAAGATATTAGAGTTTTGTTGGTTAAAATAGCTGATCGTCTTCACAATATGAGGACTATTAAGGCAATTTCCAATGAAGAAAAGAGACAAAGAATAGCTCAAGAGACCATGGAGATTTATGCACCACTAGCTGATAGAATGGGTATGCANAGAATAAGAGACGAACTTGAAGATTTATCTTTTGAAATTTTGAACAATGAAGCAAGAGAATTAATTAAAAAAAAACTAGATGAAATAAAATCAGATACAAAAAATATATTTGAGACNTTGTCTTTTGAGCTNAGTGAAATATTAAATGACAATCATATTAATGCAAAAATTCATGGCAGAGAAAAAACACCTTTTTCTATTTGGAGAAAGGTTCAAAAAAAAAGAATTTCACTTGATCAAATTACAGATATTATTGGATTTAGAATTAAACTCTCATCTGTAGATGAGTGCTACAAAACACTTGGTATTTTTCATAAAAAATGGAATTGTATACCTGGAAAATTTAAAGATTACATATCTTCACCTAAGATAAATGGATATAAATCTTTACACACATCAGTAATTGGCTCGAATAAAAAACCAATTGAAATTCAAATAAGAACTCACGAAATGCATGAATTTGCAGATAGAGGTGTTGCTTCTCATTGGAAATATAAATCATCTGAAAAATTTAATTCCCTGAGTTGGAAAGAATATGACTGGTTAAAAGATTTGGTTGAAATTATTGAAAAAAATGAAAACCCTGAACATTCCTACGAGTATACAAAACTGCAAATGTTCCAAGAAAATGTATTCTGTTTTACACCAAAAGGCTCTGTCATAAAATTACCTAAAGATGCAACACCAATCGATTTTGCTTATGCTGTTCACACCAAAATAGGTAATACAGCTATAGGGTGTGAAATTAATGGTAATAAATCAGAATTACAAGATTTATTAAGAAATGGTGACAGAGTAAATATCATCACCTCTAAAAAACAATCTCCGTCATTACACTGGATACCTGTAACAAAAACTGGAAAGGCAAGGTCTGCTATCAGAAAATATTGGCACGATAAAGGTGAACAAAAAGAAGAAAAAATAAAAAAATATAATACCACATTATGGATTTCATTACCTGATCAACCTGGCAAACTAGGAGAGGTCACAACATTGATAGGAGAACATAAATTAAATATTTCAGGTGTTGAAATGAAAGAAAAAACTAAAGATTATATTAATTTTAGATTTAATCTAATTGTCCTTAATTTGAAAAACTTTACAAATTTTATAAGTCAGCTAAAACAAATGCAGATTAAGTTTAAAATTATAAGACATGAAAATAAAAGAAATGCTTTCACACAAAAAATCTTTAAATATTTTAAAAAAGACTGATGCACTATTAGAGGGACATTTTATATTATCTTCTGGGTTGCATTCATCAAAATATATTCAATGTGCAAAACTTTTAAGTTATCCTGTATTAGCTGAAAAAATCTGTAAATCTTTAGCTAATAAAATTAAGAAAAAATATAAAAAGATTGATTTGATTTTAGCGCCTGCAATGGGTGGNGTTATNATTGGCTATGAAATAGGCAAACTATTAAAAAAAGAAACAATTTTTTGTGAGAGAGTAAATGGAAAATTTGTTTTGAGACGAGGTTTTAACATTAAAAAAAGGTCAAAAGTTTTAATTATAGAAGATGTTATAACGACAGGAAAATCTAGCNTGGAATGTGTAAAACTAATTAAAAAAGCAAANGCTACACTTTTAGGTTTTGCATCAATAATTGATAGATCNACTAAAAAATCATTAAAAATTAAAACAGATATTACATCACATTTAAAAATTGACGTACCTACATTTAGTGAAAAACAATTACCTAACAGTCTTAAGTTAATCCCTATTACAACACCTGGAAGTAGATTTATTAAGTGAAAAGACTAGGTGTAAATATTGATCACATAGCAACTTTAAGAAATGCTAGAGGAGAGATTCATCCTGACCCTTGTTATGCCGCTTCTGAAGTAGTTAAGATGGGAGCAGATTCAGTTACAATTCATTTACGNGAAGATAGAAGACATATTAATGATTTAGATGCTAAAAAAATTTGTAAGTTAAAAAAGATATTGGTTAATCTTGAAATTTCAATGAATGATAAAATTGTTAAAAACGCGCTTAAAATTAAACCCAATTATATTTGTATTGTTCCCGAAAATAGAAAAGAAGTAACAACAGAAGGGGGACTAAATTTAGATAAAAATCAAAAAAAATTAAAAAATATAATTAAAATATTTAAGCAAGCTAAAATTCGCACAAGTTTGTTTGTAAATCCATCGATAAGAGACATTAAACTTTCAAATGATTTAAATGTAGATTGCNTTGAAATACATACTGGAAGACTTTCAAACTTAGTAAAATCAAAAAAAAATTATAATGCTGAACTAAATAGAATTAAAAAAAGTTCGTTACTTGCAAAAAAACTCAACATTGATGTACATGCTGGTCATGGACTTGATTATCAAACAACAAAAATACTTTCTAAAATTAATGAAATTCAAGAATTTAATATTGGTCATTTTATTATTGGAGAATCTATTTTTTTTGGTTTATCAAAAGTTATTAAAAATTTTAAAAAAATTATAAAAAAATAATTTATGAAAATTCTTGGTATAGGAGTTGATATAATTGAAAATAAAAGAATTAAAAACTCAATAAAAAATCCCAAGTTTAAGAAAAGAATTTATAGTAGCAAAGAACTTACTCAATCAATTTTATCCAAAAATAAAGTAGGCTATTTTTCTAAAAGGTTTGCTGCAAAAGAAGCTTTTGCCAAAGCTTTAGGGACAGGTTTTAGGGGCAATCTTAACTTTAATGATATAGAAATAATTAATGATAAAATGGGCAAACCATATTATTTAAAAACAAAAAAAATTACTGAATTAATTCAAATGAAATTTAAAATCAAAAAATTTAATTGTTTTCTTTCAATTTCAGATGAAAAGGATTACTCAACTGCATTTACTATAATTCAATCAATATGAAACTAGATAAAGATTTTTTTTCAGAAAATATAAAAACACTATTTTATGCACTTATAATTGCAGTTATAATAAGATCTTTATTTGTTCAACCTTTTTATATTCCATCATCATCTATGGAGCCTACTTTACTTGTTGGCGATAGACTTTTCGTAACAAAATATTCTTATGGTTATAGTAAACACTCTTTTCCTTTTAGTCCTCCAATATTAAATAAAAGAGTTGCGTTTAGTAGCCCTAAAAGAGGAGATGTTATAGTTTTTAAAACACCAGCAGACAATAGAACAGATTACATTAAAAGATTAATAGGTTTACCTGGTGACAGAATCCAATTTATAGATTCAAACTTATATTTAAATAATAGCGAAATATTAAAATCTAAAGTCTTAAATAAAACTAAAATATATTGTGGCAACAGATCAATAGATGTTTTCAAGTTTGAGGAAAAACTAGCTAATGGAAAAAAATTTCATACAGTTTATTTAAAAGATTACACCTATCAAAACTCTGATGTTTTTATAGTTCCAAAAGATCATTACTTTTTTTTAGGAGATAATAGAGATTGTTCTAAAGATAGTAGATTTCTATCTAGTGTAGGTTATGTACATAAAGATAATTTAGTAGGTAAAGCTCAATTTATTTTTTTTTCATCTGATAAAAAAATTGGTAGTATTTTTGCTTTTTGGAAATGGCACAAATCAATAAGGTTTGACAGAACTTTTGATAAAATAAATTAATGAAAATTAATTACCAAGCGTTAGAGAAAAAACTAAATATTAAATTTAAAAATAGAGACTTATTATCTCAATCACTTACACATAAAAGTTTTGATTCAAAAACAAATAATGAAAAACTAGAGTTTTTAGGGGATCGTGTACTTGGTTTGGTAATTGCAAAAAAACTTCTAGAAATATACCCAAATGAAAAAGAAGGTATTTTGGATAAAAAATTTGCATCTTTGGTAAATAAAAATACCTGCCTAGAAATAGCAAAAAATATAAAATTAGAAAATTTTATTCAAACACTTAATCCAAAAAATAAATCAATCAAAATAGAAGATAAAATTATTTCTGATTGTTGTGAAGCTTTAGTAGGAGCTATCTATCTTGAAAAAGGCTTGGTACAGTTGAAAGATTTATCTTAGTTTTATGGCAAGATCACATTAAAAGAAGTGTGATTACTCAAATTGATGCTAAAACAAAATTGCAAGAATTTGCATTAAAAAATTTTAAAAAACTTCCAACTTATAAAGTAATTGCCAATACAGGTCCACGTCACAAACCCTCATTTAAAGTTGGTGTAAAACTTCCTAATACTAAATATTTTATTGCATCTGGTAAATCTAAAAAAGATGCAGAACAAAATGCTGCCACAGAATGTTTAAAAAGTATAAAATAAATTTATTATGAATTGGAGTGATGAAAGTTTCTTAATAAGCAAAAATAGGTATAGTGAAAATTCTTTAATTTCTGAAATATATACCAAAAACCACGGAAAAGTATCAGGTATTATTTTTGGTGGAACTTCAAAAAAGATTAAAAACTATATACAAATAGGAAATAAACTACATGTTAATTATAGTTCTAAAAATGAAAATCGAATTGGTTACTTTAAAATTGAAATTTTAAATGCTTATAGTCCATTGTATTTCGACCATAAACAAAAGTTATCTTGCATCACTACAGCAACAAATTTGATTAAAATTTTAACAGCAGAATCTCAAGCAAATAATAAAGTTTACGATTTAATAAATAATCTTTTTTTAATTTTGAAAGATGAAGATTGGTTACAAAGATATATTTTTTGGGAATTGGAACTATTAAAACTACTTGGATATGATCTTGAATTAGAAAATCTTGTTGAAAAAGATATTGTAAAAAATGAAACTGTTTATTACGCTAGTTCTTCCTCTGAAAAAAAATATGTCCCTAATTTCTTAATTGAAAAAGATTTGAAAGTTGATGATGTTAATACTTTATTAAGTGGTTTAAAATTAGTTGGAGATTATCTTGATAAAACTATTTTAAAACCCAATAACTTAAATTATCCAAACAGTAGATTGTTATTTATTAATTCTTTTAAATAATTATTTTATAATTTTATCAATTCGATCTGCATAATAACTAACAATTGCATTTGCNCCAGCTCTTTTAAATGCAACTAAACTTTCATAGACAGCATCNTTGTTAATTATTTTTTTTTGTATCGCATTTGAAATTAAACTGTATTCACCTGAAACTTGGTATGCAAAAACTGGTATTTTAAATTTTTCTTTAATTGATTTAATAATATCTAGGTACGGCATACCCGGTTTAACCATAACCATATCTGCACCCTCTTTAATATCGAGNGCAACTTCCCTTAAAGCTTCATCGCTATTTCTAAAATCCATTTGATAAGTTTTTTTGTCACCTTTTAAAGATCCTTTTGATCCTACAGCATCTCTAAACGGACCATAGAAACTTGAAGCATATTTAGCAGCATAAGATAAAATTTGAACATTTTGATAACTTGATTTATCTAATGCTTTTCTTATCTTTCCAATTCTTCCATCCATCATATCAGATGGGGCTAATACATCGCATCCCATTTCAGCTTGTAATAATGATTGATTGATTAAAACTTCTATTGTTTCATCATTTATAATCTGATTTGATTTAATTAGCCCATCGTGTCCATGTGATGTATAAGGATCTAACGCTACATCACACATTATACCTATTTGATTTTTATATTTTTTTTTGATTTCAATGGTTGCTCTACAGACTAAATTATTTTCGTTGAGTGATTCTGAACCAATTTCATTTTTAAGATTATTTTTAGTTTTAGGGAAAAGAGCTACCATTGGTATTTTCTTTTTTATCGCTCTATCAACGATTTGGGACAACCTATTAATTGTATATCTATAAACACCAGGCATAGAATTAATGGACTCCTTTTTGTTCGAACCATCNATTAGAAATATAGGCAAAATAAAGTCGCTTGGACTTAGTGTATTTTCCTGTATTAGCTTTCTTGACCAAGAATACTTTCTATTGCGTCTAAGTCTCAAGCTTGGATATTTTCCTGTAATCATGTTTAAATTTTCTTTAAAAATGNGACAAATGTAATATACAAATATAACTTAAAAAGTGTATTAAACAATTATTAAGGGTAAAAAATTATACATAATGACACTAAATTTTCATGATTTCCAAAAACAAGCCACTAAATTTGATATTACAGAATTACAAAAAGCTTATAATGAAATTATAAAGATTAAAAACTTTGATGGACCAGACGGTATTACAAACTTTGGAGCCATATCTCTTACACAAATACCTGGTGATCCGGAGTCAATTAAAGGACACAAAGCAAGAGGAGTTTTTTGGACAAAACCAGATTCTTCTGGAAAAGAAGTTCTTAGAGATGAAACTATTAATGAGGCAGCTTATTCAGAGTTTATAGATGTTTATAAAAATACATATTTTAAAGAAGTGTTTGATGTATTATCGACAAAATATAAATTAGGAAGAATTAGAATTTTATTAAAAGAACCCAGATCAACCCTGAGCTGGCATAGAGACCCTGAGCCTAGGTTGCATATACCGATAATTACTAATCCAGGTTGTCATATGGTTATAGATAATATTGCAAAACATTTACCTGCTGATGGATCTGTTTGGATTACTAATAATACCAAATATCATAATGCGTTTAATGGTGGAGAAGAAAATAGAATTCACCTAGTTGCTTGTGTATTAGATTATAAATTTAATTAATTTGAAAAAAATATTTATTTCATCAGATCATGCTGGATTTAAATTAAAAGAAGCTATCAAAAAATACCTATTAAGTAAGAAATTAACATTCCANGACTTAGGACCAAATAATAATACTAGAGTTGATTACCCAGATTTTGCTCATAAAGTAGCAAAAAAGGTAAAAATAAGCAAAAACAATGTTGGTATTTTAGTTTGTGGCTCTGGTATGGGAATGAACATAGNGGCGAATAGACATAAAAATATTCGTGCAGCACAATGTTTTAACTTAAAATCTACAAAATTATCAAGATTGCATAATGATGCAAACATCATTACATTAGGNTCACGATTGTTAACAAAAAAAAATGCTTTAAGTTGTATTGGTGTTTTTTTAAATACTAAATTTGAGGGTGGGAGACACTCTAAAAGAATTAGGAAGATTTAATTATGTCTAGTGAAAAAAATTATATAAACGATAATTACAAAAGTTTTTTTGAAGATAGTTTGTCAAAGAAAGATCCTGATTTGCATAAAGCAATTCAAGATGAGCTTTTAAGACAACAACAACATATAGAATTAATTGCTTCTGAAAATATAGTTTCTCAAGCTGTATTAGAAGCTCAAGGCTCTGTTCTAACGAATAAATATGCAGAAGGTTATCCAGGCAAAAGATACTATAATGGATGTGAACATGTTGATGTTGCAGAAAATCTAGCCATTGAGAGATTAAAAAAATTATTTGATTGTAATTTTGCTAATGCTCAGCCACATTCTGGTGCCCAAGCTAATGGAGCTGTTTTTTTAGCTTTATTAAATCCTGGAGATACATTTATGGGAATGAGTTTAAATTCAGGTGGTCACATTACTCATGGATTAAAAATTTCAATGTCAGGAAAATGGTTTAATGCAATAGGTTATGAAGTAGATAAAGAGTCAGAGCTTATTGATTATGACAATGTTGAAAAACTTGCTTTAGAACATAAACCTAAATTAATTATAGCTGGTGGTAGTGCTTATTCTAGGGTTATTGATTTTAAAAAATTTAGAGAAATTGCTGATAAAGTTGGTGCTTACTTGATGGTGGATATGGCTCATTTTTCAGGTCTGGTTGCTGGAAAAGGATATCCTAATCCTTGTGAACATGCACATGTTGTAACATCTACAACACACAAAGTATTTAGAAGCGCAAGAGGTGGAATAATTCTAACCAATCATGAAGATCTTGCTAAAAAATTTAACACAGCNGTGTTTCCTGGATATCAAGGTGGACCATTGATGCATGTTATTGCTGCTAAAGCAGCAGGATTTTTAGAAGCATTACAGCCAGAATTTAAAGATTATATTCAATCTGTTTTAGCTAATGCNAAAATGTTAGCTGAAACATTAAAAAATAATGGCTTTAAAATTTATTCAGATGGAACAGACACTCATTTAATGTTGGTTGATTTACGTCCATATAACGTTAAAGGAAACTTGGCTGCTGAGAGCTTATCAAGAGCAAATATAACTTGTAATAAAAATGGAATACCTTTTGATACTGAAAAACCAATGATCACGTCAGGTATTAGACTTGGAACACAAGCTGCTACTACTAGAGGTTTTGGTTTGAATGAATTTAAAACTGTTGGAGAACTTATTACTAAAACTTTAAAAGGATTATCAGATAATCCCATGGATAATAGTAAAATCGAAAATGAGGTTAGAGATGAAGTTATATCATTAACATCATCATTTCCAATCTATAAGAATTTATAGTAAATGATTTGCTCTATATGTAAAAAAGGTGAGACATCAGTTGTTGATTCTAGACCAACAGAAGATGGAACGGCAATTAGAAGAAGAAGATTATGTGTTTGTGGTGCTCGTTTCACTACATTTGAGAGAGTTCAGTTTAGAGANATAATGGTAGTTAAAAAGAATGGTAGAAAATCATCTTTTGATAGGGATAAATTATCTAAATCTGTTTATATAGCATTAAAAAAAAGACCTATAGATACAGAAACGACTGAAAAATTTATCAGTAAGATTTCAAGAGCTTTAGAGGAATTAGGTCAAAGTGAAATTTCAACAAATACAATAGGAACAATGGTAATGGAGGGGTTAAAANATTTAGATCCAGTTGCCTATGTTCGTTTTGCATCTGTATACAGAAACTTTAGAGAAGAAAAAGATTTCGTACAATTTGTGGACAAACTAGATGTCTACAAAAAAAGATAAATTTTCAATTAAAGATAAATTCTATATGGAACTAGCCTTAGATTTGGCTAGAGCACGAGAAGGACTTACAGGTCCCAATCCATCAGTTGGTTGTGTAATTGTTAAAAATGATGAGCTAATTTCAATTGGTCAAACCTCATTTAATGGCAGGCCACATGCAGAATTAAATGCAATTAAAAATAGTATCAACAATTTAAAAGATTCAACAATGTATGTCACCTTAGAACCTTGTTCTCACTATGGTGTAACGCCACCATGTACAAGCGCGATAATAAAATCTGAGATTAGAGAAGTGATCTATTCAATAATAGATATTGATCAAAGAGTAAAAGGTAAAACTTTTAATATATTTAAATCAAAAAAAATTAAAGTTCGAAAGGGCTTGTTAAAAGAAAGGATAAATCAATTCTATGTTCCTTATTTTTATAATAGAAGAAAAAAATTACCCTATGTAACTGGTAAAATTGCAATTTCAAAAAACAATTTAATTTATAGTAAAAATAAAAGTAAGATAACCAATTCACTATCAAATAAATTTACTCATTTTTTAAGATATAAAAATGATTCAATATTGATATCTTACAAAACTTTAAATAAAGATAATCCTAAATTAAATTGTAGACTAAAAAATATGGAAAAATTCTCTCCTAAAAGAATTATTTTAGATAATAATTTACAAACTAATGCTGGAAGCTATTTGTTTAAAACAGCAAAAAAAAAAAATACTATTATTTTTTATAATGAAGCTAATAAGTCAAAAATTTTAGAATTTAATAAAAAAAAAATTGTAACAATTAAGTCTAAACTAAATAAAAATAAGACCTTTGATATTTTGTTAATTTTAAAAAAACTTTATAATTTAGGATGTCGAAATATTTTAATTGAAGGAGGAAATGAATTAACTAAAAATTTTCTCAATAAGAAAATGTTCAATCAATTCTATTTGTTCAAAAGTNCAATAAAATTATCAAAATTAACTGAATTTAAGGAATTTAATGGTTTAAATCTGCTAAAACAAAATTATAAAAAAAAATCAAAAGTTAATTCTAATTTTGGTAAAGATACAATAACCCTATATAAAAGCTAATATGTTTAATGGAATTATATACAACCAAGGAATTGTTGTTAAAATTTTAAAAAGACCCAAGGGTTTAAATATTTTTGTCAAAAGTAATTTTAAATTAAATAATAAAGATNTCGGTTTGTCAGTAGCTTGTGANGGAGTTTGTCTTACTTTAATTTCATATAAAAAAAAGATTATGGAATTTTATCTTTCTAACGAAACTATTATCAGGTCAAAGTTTAAATATTTAAAAACTAATGATGTAATGAATTTAGAATTACCACTAAAGTATGGAACCAAAATATCTGGCCACATATGTCAGGGACATGTTGATACTTTTGGTAAAGTTTTAAGTATAAAAACAATTGGTAAATCTTACCTTTTTGATTTTGAAATTACAAAAAAAGAAAGAAAGCACCTGATTGAAAAAGCATCCATTTGTGTAAATGGAATCTCACTTACTATTTCTAAAGTTTCTAAAAAAGGATTTCAAATTTGGGTAATACCGCACACTTTTAATGAGACCAATTTATCATCACTTAAGAAAAATAGTTTAGTTAATATTGAGATAGATATCTTGTCTAAATACGTTAGAAATTATTTTAATGAAAAAAAATAATTTTGCTACAATAGAAAATATTATCAATGTTGCTAAAAAAGGCGGCATGTTCATTCTTGTTGATGACGAAAAAAGAGAAAATGAAGGCGACTTGATAATCTCAACATCAGATACTAATGCTAAAAATATAAACTTTATGGCAAAGTATGGGCGTGGTTTAATTTGTCTTGCATTAGATAGTGTTCAAGCCAAGAGATTAAATCTATCTTTAATGTCACCAATTAATCAATCTAGAAACAAAACAGCGTTTACAGTTTCAATTGAAGCTAAGAAAGGTATTACAACAGGTATATCGGCTAGAGATAGAGCAAAAACTATTAAAATTGCATCTAAAAAAAATGTAAAGAAAAATGAAATTGTTTCACCAGGACATGTATTTCCAATTATTGCAAAAGATGGTGGTGTTTTAGTTAGAGCCGGTCATACAGAAGCATCTGTCGATATATCTCGATTAGCAAAAAAAAATAATTCAGCAGTAATATGTGAAATTATGAATGAAGATGGCACAATGGCTAAGGGTCAAGATCTCTTTAATTTTGCAAAAAAGCACAAACTTAAGATAGGTAAGATTGAAGATTTAATTGCTTATAGGTTAAAGAAAGAAAAATTAATCAAAATTAAAAAACAAAGCTATATTGATGTTAAAAATCAAAAATATAAGATTAGAATTTACGAAAATTTACTTGATGGTTCTGAACATTTTGCATTAATAAAAGGAAATGTTAAAAAAGGAATTACCCCCAGAGTTAGAGTGATTTCTTCAAATGTAGTTCAAAATTATCTAATTAATCAGCAACTACCTAATTCGTTTAATAAAACATTAAATTATTTCAAAAAATTTAATAATTGCGTATTAGTATTTATTAAAGATACTAACTTAAAATCAGTTACTCAAACTCTTAAGGATTACAAAAATAAGGATTTTTACAAAAAAGGTAATGACAAACTAATTAGAAATTATGGAATAGGTGCTCAAATTATTAAAGATTTAAAAATTAAGAACATGATATTAATTACTAAGTCACCTAAAAAAGTTATTGGTTTAGAAGGATATGATATAAAGATTACTAAGCAGGAATTGATTTAATGAAAAAAAAATATTTAATAATCATAGCAAACTATTATGAAGATATAGCAAATGGTCTTCTTGATAGTGCTTTAAAATTAATCCCCAAATCTAATATTATTAAGATTATTAAAGTACCTGGTGTTTTTGAGATACCCGTTACAATTTCAAAAAATATAAAAAAATATGATGCTTTTTTAGCCTTGGGTTGCGTTATTAAAGGTGAAACACCACATTTTGATTTTATCTCTCAAGCTTCAACTAATGCAATTATGGACTTATCAATTAACAGTCAAAAACCAATTGGTAACGGTATTATTACTTGTTTAAATATGAGACAAGCCAAGGCAAGAAAGAGAAAAGGGGCGGAAGCTGCCCAAGCAGTAATATCTATTTTATCACAAAAATGAGAACTAATTTTAATCCAAAAAATAATCCCAGAGTAATTATTATCCAAAAATTATATGGAAAATTTTATAACGAAGATAATGATTTAGATTTTCCAAAACATAGATTTAAAAAATTTATTAAAGATATTGTTTTAGGAACTATTGAAAGAAATGAATTAATTAGAACAGAATTAGATTCTAAATTAGGTGAAGAGTTTGTTTTTGAAAATCTTGATAAAGTATTTCAAACAATTCTTAAAGCTGCTACATATGAATTTCTTTATAAACCTAATTTGTCTATAAATATAATAATTAAAGAATATTTGAATTCATCAAATTTTTTTTTAGAAGACGCCCAAACAAAATATCTCAATGCTTTATTAGATAATATTGGTAAAAAATTAAGAACTACCAATGCATGAATTTGAATTAATAAAAAAATATTTTTCAAAATTATCAAAAAAGAATAAATCTGCTCTTAACCTAAATGACGATGTTTTTTTTGATAAAAAAAAAGAACTCGTTATATCTATAGATACTTATAATGATAAAAATCATTTTATAAATTTTAATAAACCTGATCTTGTAATTAAAAAAATTATTCGATCATCTATTTCTGATTTAATTTGCAAAGGTGTTCAGCCTAAATTTTATTTTATTTCTGGATCTGGAAACAAAAAATCATTTTCAAATGATAATTTATCAAAAATTTCAAAGTCTCTTAAGCAAGAACAAAAAAAATATGGTATCTTTTTATGTGGTGGTGATACCACATTTTCAAATAAGTTAAGTTTTTCAATAACTTCTGTAGGTTACTCTAAAAATATTGTTTATAGAAATAAAGCTAAAATAAATGATGATATTTATGTAACAGGAAACTTGGGTGATAGTTTTATGGGTCTTCAAATTTTAAAAAAGAAAATTAAATTTAAAAAAAAATTTAATGATTATTTTATTAACAAATATTACCAACCAGATATCCAGCTCAAAATTGCAAAAAAATTATCAACATTTGCAAACTCATCAATAGATATTTCTGATGGGCTTATTGCTGACTTAGAAAAATTGCTGAATGAGCAAAATTATTCATATGAAATAATTGAGAATAAAATTCCAACTTCTAAATATTTATCAAAATTGATTAAAATTTATAAATTTACTAAATCTAAATTAGTTTCAAATGGTGATGACTATCAGGTATTATTTACTGCTGCTGGTAGTAAATCTAGAATCATTGATAGAACATCTAAAATTCTTGGCATAAAAATAACTAAAATCGGTAAAATCATACGTGGTGTCAAAAAAAGCCGTATAATAGATAAAAAAGGTAAGAAAATAGTGCTCAAAAACAAAGGGTATATTCATCAATTTTAGAAGTTAATTATTGTCTTTTTTAGCTTTTTTTGTATTGTCCGGGCTTAAAATTTAACAACCAACAACCTTAAGGTTTATATGAGCACAACAGTCGAGACTATATTATTATACACTATTGCAGCTGGTTTCTTATCTTTAGTTTATGGATTTTTTACTGGAAAGAATATTTTAAATCAAAGTGCGGGCAATGCTAAAATGCAAGACATTGCATCTGCTATTCAAATTGGAGCAAAAGCTTATCTTGCAAGACAATATAAAACAATTGCGATTGTTGGTGTTGTTGTTTTAGTAATTGTAAGTATTGCATTTAGTCCTTTAGTTGGTCTTGGATATCTTATTGGTGCAACTTTATCTGGTATTGCTGGTTATGTTGGTATGCTAGTTTCTGTTGAAGCTAACGTAAGAACTGCCGAAGCTTCTAGAAAAGGCCTTGCTCAAGGTTTGTCTGTTGCATTTAAGTCAGGTGCTGTTACCGGAATGTTGGTTGCTGGTTTGGCATTATTGTCCATTGCTGTTTATTACTTTTTCTTATTAAAATATAATGTTGATGAAAGAGAAATTGTTAATGCACTTGTTGCTCTAGGATTTGGTGCATCTTTAATCTCAATTTTTGCAAGATTAGGTGGTGGTATTTTTACAAAAGGAGCAGATGTTGGTGCTGACTTGGTTGGTAAAGTTGAAGCTGGTATTCCTGAAGATGATCCAAGAAATCCTGCTGTTATAGCTGATAACGTTGGAGATAACGTTGGTGATTGTGCTGGTATGGCTGCAGATTTATTTGAAACTTATGCTGTAACAATTGTTGCAACAATGGTTCTATCATCAATATTTTTTCATGGAGATATGAACATGATGATTTATCCACTAACTATTGGTGGAGCATGTATCTTAACTTCAATCTTAGGAACTTTCTTTGTTAAACTGGGAAAAACTAAAAATGTAATGAATGCTTTGTATAAAGGATTTGTTGTCTCTGCATTAGCCTCTTTAGTAATTTTATACCCAGTTACTGATTATGTAATCGGTTTTGCAAATGAATATACTGTAAATGATAAAACGTTTACAGGTATGAGTTTGTATTATTGTGGAATAATTGGTTTAGTTATAACTGGTTTACTGATTTGGATTACAGAATATTATACTGGTACAAATTATAGACCCGTACGATCAGTTGCAGCTTCTTCTACTACTGGTCATGGAACAAATGTTATTCAAGGATTAGCAGTTTCTATGGAAGCTACTGCTGTTCCAGCATTGATTATTGTCACTGGGATTTTA
>JGI26382J51730_1000687_pt1 | contig 16284 bp, 14 predicted proteins | sample SaaInlV_165m_DNA_2_FD_51730 | JGI IMG/M metagenome (IMG submission 51730) | reverse complement strand
GGAAGTATGGGTGTATCCATATATTTTTCGGCCAGGGTCTGAACGCCGACACCACAGGCCATGGACAGCACTGCGTCGTACTCGCCAATGTCTTTCTCAAGCGGTGCCACGAATTCCTGTACGCACTGGCGCTGGACAGTCACTTCCTCGACTTCGAGTTCCTGGCCTTCCAGGGCAGCCGCTGTACGTAATGTTGCAGCCATTGCACTGGATTCTTTCTTGCCCCCGGCAAAACAAACGGAAACGCAGGTACCGCAACCCACAGTAAGAACTTTCTTCTTACCCTTCAACATGCGTTGAATATCTTTCAACGGTTTCTGCTCAGCAACGATCATAGTTAGTCTCTGAAAATTGTTCCAAGGTGTGGGCAAGATTGTCTGTGATTGATCAATTTACCAGATGCTCGATCACGCATGAACTGCTTCGGGTTGATCTGCCGTCCGTTGTTCTTGAGTCGGGCCCGGGCCGATTTCGCTGACTTTAAGAGCAAGCTCTTTGAGTCCGTCGGCGAGATTCTGACTGTCCCCGGGCGACAGGTTTACCATCTTGACCTGGTCACGATGCAAGCCGCAGTCTGAAAGCCATTCGGCGATTCGGTTAACGCGTTGTGCTGCATGTAGATTGCCGGTATTAAAGTAGCAATCTCCCGGTTGGCATNCCGCTACCATTACGCCGTTGGCGCCGCTTTCGAAGGCATGCATCAACTGCAGGGTATCGATCCGACCGGAACAGGGCACGTCGACAACCTGGGTATTTGCCAAACGTTCTGGCGAGAGATTTTGCTGATCACTGACCTGGTGTGCTATGGCACGACACTGCGAACAGGCGAAAAGTATAACTTTGGCGAGTGGACTGGAAGAGGCTGCCTTTATCCCGAATTGTTCACCAGTGTGCAGTGCATCAGTGTTGAGCATCTGAATTGTGTCGATGATCTGATCATGGGTATTGATGTTCATCTCGATAGCGCCAGTAGGGCAGGCGGCGGCACAAAGTCCACAGCCGGTACATAGATCTTTGTCGATACGGGCAGCGCCTATGATGCCACCTACACCGATCAGTGAATCATCAATGCGTGCTGCGCCAAAGGTGCAAAAACGCACACAGTTCAGACACCCTACACAGGCCGGCGCTTCAACAATCGCAACGGGACGCGCCACCGGCTGTGCTGATTTAGCTGCCGGCAGGTCGAGCACGACCTGGCCGGATAACGCTCGGGAAACACATACGGTGAGGTACTCCGACCTTTCTGCCTCGGTTAGAGCGGTGTCGCGATGGTCGATCTCACCGGAAACATATCGTGTTTTGCAGGTGCCGCAGCGGCCATTGGAGCAGTCCAGCGGCACTTCATAGCCGTTCTCGTATAGAACGTGCAGTATCGTCCGATTCACCGGCACCTCGAAGACATCCCCGGTCGAAAGCACCTTGATACTGAAGCTTTGGTTATCCGATGAAAGCATTGTGCATTGTCGTTTATCCCCCTACAGGGAGTTATATCTATATCATTGCCAAGATAGAAGGCCCAATGTCGTTTTTTTGACAGGTAGGCTCAGCGAAACTTTAGTTTTGCCCACTCTGACCCGGCGTGGGAAATCTCCCAAGCCGGATTTCAATTCACCCGACATAAGAGATAAGAGCATTTTTTAACGAAATGAACCCAAGGAACTAAGGCTTGATGAGTGTGGTGCCAGTAGCGGCGAAAGATTGGTTTGAGATCTGCCATGTATCCGATGGCGTTGCACTCCTTCGAGAGAAATACGTCGCACACTGGTTGCGATGCAATATCTGGTTTATCCAGGGCCGGGATAGAAATCTCGTGATCGATTCAGGGATGGGTCTGTCTCCTTTGACTCCGATGCTTTTGGATTTGTCAGAATTACCGGTGACCGCGGTGATGACCCATTGCCATTTTGATCATATGGGCGGTGCCCATGAGTTTGAACACCGGCTGGGGCATCGGGCCTGTAGCGATGTCTATCATGATCCTATGCCCTCGTTCGACCAGGTTAGGGGGTCAGCATTTGTGCGTGCAGAAACTTTTAACGCTTTGCCGTACTCCGGTTTTACTTTTGAATCGTACATGGTCAGGCCCGCACCGCTCACCGGCTACCTGGATGAAGGAGATATTGTTGATCTGGGTAATCGGACTTTCCAGGTCTTTTATCTTCCCGGCCATTCGCCAGATTCGATCGCCCTTTACGAAAAAGAGAGCGGCCTCCTTTTCAGTGGGGATACCATATATGATGGCGACCTCTTTGATACCGTTTATCATTCAAACAGGCAAGATTACCGGGAAAGCCTGCAAAGGCTAAAAGAGTTACCCATCAGTACCGTGCACGGCGGCCACTTTGGCTCTTTTGGAAAGCAAAGAATGCACGAGATTATCGAGCGGTATCTGGCGGGAGAAGGGCGACTCGTTGATCCTTTTGCCTGGGTTGACGAGCAGCTCTAACCGCACAAACCAGTTTGCCCGCACCGTACAGGGCATGCGCACAAGCGGATAGCGCCCGCCCTTTTAGGTACAGTTTACGGCGCCAATAGATGATGGCGAATGAATGTGGCCGTACGCATCATTGCATCTTTTGCCGCCAGGTCATCAGCGAAGACCCGCACATTGGGTGGCCTGAAATCAAAACCCCGGCCAACCCCGGGATAAACAATCACCCGGAAATCCCGCCCTTCGCGTGCCATGAACTTGGCAACCTCCAGAATCGGCCGATAGCGCTGGTATTGTTCGTGTTCACCAAAAAATATCAGAGCCGGTACCATCAGTTTTTCTACAGCCGGCTCGTACCCATAAATCTGCGCAGGTTCTGGAAGGTTTGGGTCCTGAAAGTGGGGGTAATAGGATACGTAACAGGCAACACCCTTTTCCTGCATGTTCTCGTTCACCAGGGCTTTCAAGGTCATGTAACCGCCTCGGGTGTGGGATACAACACAGACGTGATCACCCGCCAGGCCCGAAAGGCGCATGAGGAATTCAATACCCTTGGCAACGTCCTTCTCCACGGTGTAATCGTGCCCGATTGGGTAGGTGTTCATAAAGCGCCCGCCCCAGATATCCGGCGCGACCACCACGAAGCCCCGTGCTGCAAGCCTTCTGGGGTGCAGCCCAGTTAAATCATCCAGACCACGTCGACCATGCTGGAACAAGACGCCAGGATAAGGCCCAGGTCCAGCAGGTCGATAGATGGTAACTGGGATCTCATCGGCACCACTGTCATAGGAAGCCTCCTCGACTACAACCTGATGGTTGCGGGGCACTGGTAACAAGCCATGCTCCCACCAATCATCGTCCCACCACCATTTGTCCTGATCCTGGGGATAGGTGTGCTGAACCCACATTTCGTGAGTAGCAACGGCATTTGTACTGACTCCTAACAACAGTAAAAGAGTCAACGTAAGTCTTCGAGTACCTGACCTGAGCATGGTAGAGCCATTAGGGGCGTGTAGAAACCGTAGCAGCAACCATACAGGATTTTCCGGGACGACAGTAATTCAGAAAATCTGGCTGCATATAGAGGTTAGCGCATAACCTGTGAAACGACGTATATGACGAAGAGCCTGCTTTTTTGTAATCAGTTAGAGGGTTTAGCTGACTGGGTAGATGCCCGGGCTGGTCACCCGGTCTTGATCCGTTTACCTGGGTTTAGGAGAAGATCTGATGATGAGGTTGGACTGACTGATATTGCCAATCCTTGCAACAAGAAAGCAAGCGCTCGCTTTTTAGGCACAAACATGTAACCCTATCCTCGGTGTTTACGCCTGATCCGGAAAAGAGTGCGCAGCATTGAACGAAACCGAAGCAAATCAAGATTTATCGCTGGTCAATGATTATCTTGAGCATTGGAATACGCCCCCTTATCGGCGCTATGGATTCCACCATCTGCATCAGATCGTCCGTTATGCCTGTAGTTTTCGTTCGTCGCGAGTCTTAAAGCTCACAAGCACGCCTGAGTCGGCAATTGCCGAGTTGGCCTCCGTCAGGGATCTCACAAGCCATCCGGCGTTTTCTGCTCTTATCGTTGTCCGGGACAATGAGCTATTGCATGAGCGCTATGCAAGTGATTTTGCTGCCGATCAGCCGCACTCGATTATGTCGATTACCAAGACCTTCACGCATCTGATGATAGGTGCGTGTATTGATCAAGGCCTGATCGACGTAGAGAAGACCGTTGCAGATTACTTGCCTGAGATTGGTTCGGGCTATGCCGGCGCACGAATCCAGGATGTACTGGATATGAACATACTTAATGAATACTCAGAGGACTACGCAGACAGTTCTACCATGGCGCTTGCACACAATGCGGCTATGGGCTGGCGTCTGCCATCGCCCGGCGAGGCAGATATCGGCAACCGGGATTTTCTTTGTACTATTAAAAGTGGTGATCTCGCTAACTCGTCCGGTCTGGTCAATTACAAATCGGCCAATACAGATGTGCTGGCCTGGATTGTAGAGCGGGCCAGCAAGAAATCATTACAAGCGATGTTGCTCGAAATAGTCGAAGCCGCGGGGCTGGAACATACTTTTTACATGTCTACAGACCGTGACGGTGTCCCCAATACCAACGGAGGCGTGTGCATGACGGCCCGGGATCTTGCCCGTTATGGCCTGATCTTTGCCAGAAAGGGCCAGGGGATCTCGAAAGAAACGGTCGGCAGTCATCAGTTGATGGAGGCGACGAGGCAATGTACCGGCCCGACTTTCGCCCCGCCCGACAATTACATACACTACGGCAATCAGCTCAAGACTAACGGACAATGGATTGGGCACAGTGGCTGGGGAGGACAGCTGCTGATGGTGAACCCCGATAACGCGACGGTTGTCGTATTTTTTAGTGTGTTGGAAAACGAAAGTGCCTCAGATGATTCTTACAGTCGAGCCATTGTCGAGATGGCACAGGAACTGGTCGGACTGTAGAACTTGTGAGGGTCATACGGGAAAATCTGGCGAACAAGACTGGGCAAGATAGGGGCAAAAGACTGAAAATCTGTCTGATTTATCACTTTAGGTTGTGACTATGAGTATTAGTAAAGAAAAACAACAAGATTCACCGATTGTCTGCAAGGGCTTGTGGAAAATTTTTGGAGCTAATCCTGAAAATATCCTGAAGGAGGTCGATCCTACCTGGTCGCGATCCGAGGTGCAGGAAAAGACCGGACACGTTATCGCGGTCAAAGACGTCTCGTTTCAAGTCGAGCGCGGTGAAACCTTTGTGGTGATGGGACTCTCTGGCAGTGGTAAATCAACACTAGTTCGATGTATCTCTCGTTTGATTGAACCCACGCGCGGTGAAGTTTTAGTCGATGGGATAGATACGGTGACCATGCCCGAAAAAGATCTGATCGAACTGCGTCGACATAAATTGAGTATGGTGTTCCAACACTTCGGTCTGCTCCCTCATCGCCGTGTCGTCGAAAATATTGCCTACGGCCTTGAGGTACGGGGTATGCCTCGGGATGAACGTCTCGAGAAAGCCGGAGAAGTGTTGGAATCTGTTGGCCTGAGCGGCTGGGGTGATAATTATCCTCGTGAGCTATCAGGTGGTATGCAGCAGCGGGTTGGTCTCGCACGGGCGCTGGCAGTCGATCCGGAAATCATGTTGTTTGACGAGCCCTTTAGCGCGCTTGACCCACTGATCCGACGCGAGATGCAGGATGAACTACTTCGACTTCAGTCCGTGGTTCGCAAAACGATGGTGTTCATTACGCACGATTTCCTGGAAGCTATCAAAATGGGTGACCACATCGCGATCATGAAAGACGGTGAGTTTGTCCAGATTGGCACACCGGAAGAAATTGTGGCTANTCCGGTGGATGACTATGTGCGGGATTTCTCTGAAGATGTGGATGACTATGTGCGGGATTTCTCTGAAGATGTACCCCGCCATAAGGTCCTGACCGTCAATTCCATTATGAACAACGATTGTTGTTGCTGTAGTGAAAATGAAACCGTATCAGACGCCCTGGCAATGATGGATAGATACCAGACTCAAGCCGCTTTTATTGTCGACTCGAATAAAAGCTATCAGGGCACCTTAACTCGTGAACAAGCCATGGCTGACTCGAAGTCCGGTTCTCCCATGAGCCAGCTCATTAACAAAGAAACAGTCGTATCACCGGATGCTCTGATCGAAACACTGATTGCCACCGCAACCCGTCTCAACCATCCGATTCCTGTGGTCGATTCCGATAACAAACTGCTGGGTGCAGTTGACCATCGCGCGATACTACTGGCAATCGAAGGCAGTTAGGCTATAGCAGATTAGACGAACGACTCAAGCTGTTCACATCACCAACAAATAATGAAACTCTCTGGCCAACAACGGAACCTGATTAAGCCCATCGGTATAAGTGCAGCCGTCATTGCTGTTTCAATCTTAATTGCGCAGTTCACACCGGACGAGCAAAAATTTCCACAACAAATTGTTGATGCCTTCCCATTTGCTGACTGGATCAATAACGGACAAGCCTGGCTAAAGGAAAACTACCAGTGGGCGACTCGGGCATTTGCAGATGTCATTCGTAATTTAATTGACGCGGTCGAGACGTTTTTGGTGTTGACAGCCTGGCCTGTGATTGTACTAGGCATCGGTCTAATCGCTTTTAGGTTCGGTGGCCTACGCCTTGCCTTAGTCTGCTCTTTGTCGACCATGGCCTGGGCCAGTCTGGATCTGTGGGATGCTGCGATGTCAACCCTCAGCGTGATGTTTGTATCTGTGCTGTTCGCCTCCGTACTCGGAATCGCGCTCGGAATTTTCGCGTCTCAAAACGATCGATTTGAAGCTGGAATCCGACCCGTTCTGGACACCATGCAGACACTACCTGGCTTTGTCTATTTACTGCCTGCAATATTCTTTTTTGGAATTGGTTCCCCACCCTCTGTCCTCGCGATCGTAATCTACGCGCTACCCCCCGTCGCACGGTTAACCAACTTGGGGATTCGCCAGGTGCCCCACGAAACGATCGAGGCAGCACGCTCTTTTGGCTCTACGAAAAGGCAACTGCTGTTCAAGGTAAAACTCCCTCTGGCACTGCCATCGATTGCAATGGGTATCAACCAAACGATTATGATGGGCCTGGCCTTGGTGGTTCTTGCTGCCTATATAGGCGCCGGAGGACTGGGCTATGAGGTTTATGTCGGTCTCCGGCGACTCAGATTTGGCCAGGGTTTAGAAGCCGGTATCGCGATCCTCCTCATGGCGATCATGTTCGACCGGATCACTACCGCTGCAAGCCTGCGCCAACAGGGCAACGATCCAAACAAAGGGTTCAAGCTACTCCCTAGCCGACTTCAGGGACAACCCTGGGCCGAGACCTTTGAACAAGTCCTCACACTCGTCTATGTAATATGCGGCGCGATTAGTGGCCTGTATTCGAAAGTTCTGGCGGGTCTTGCTCAAACCATTACACGCCCGTTAGGTATCAGATTCAGCAGTGGATTCCATCGACTGGTCATCGCCAACGGGTATTTCCTGACCTCAGTAACCCTTCTTACACTGGCCTATCTTTTTGATGCCCACGTCACCGGATTTGGCAACTACCCCTCCAGTTGGGAATTTTCAATCCAGAAGCCAGCCGATGCGGGATTGGATGCACTCACAACGAGTACGCTGTTTATTGGCATCACGACGTGGTTTCGTGGTTTTGTTTTCAACTGGATGTTGGATCCGCTCGCAGACTTTCTGGTCGGCCTGCCCTGGTGGTATGTGATTGGTTTGCTCAGCGCTTGTGTCTGGTTAGCCTGCAACAGAGCTACCGCAATCGTGTGTGTGTTTGGCTTGCTGTTTATCGGCGCGACAGGTTTATGGTCGATAGGGATGTTTTCGATGGCACAGATACTAGTAGCTGTTGTTCTGTGTATGGTAATCGGGATACCGCTGGGCATACTTGCCGCTGTAAACAATACTTTCGAGGCCATCATCCGACCGATATTGGATGCGATGCAGACACTACCCGCGTTTTGCTATCTCATACCTGTGCTGATGTTCTTTGGAGGTAATGTGGTCTCGGCAGTGATTGCTATCATGATCTACGCACTGCCTCCGGTTATAAGACTCACTAACCTGGGGATCCGCGAGGTATCGACTGAGGCTATAGAGGCAGCAACGTCGTTTGGGTCGACATTCTCTCAAACGCTATTGAAAGTGAAAATACCGCTCGCTTTGCCTTCAATTATGATGGGCGTTAATCAATCCATGATGATGGCGCTAGCTATGCTGATAATAACCCCATTGATTGGCGGTGGTGGCATTGGACGGGAAGTCTTTGTCGGACTCTCCCAGGCCAACACGGGCCAGAGCCTGCAAGCCGGCCTGGCTATTGTGTTCTTTGCGGTCGTCCTTGATCGACTGACGCAGGCCCTGAGCACGCGTCAACAAAAAGCATTAGGACTCAATATCGGAGCACATTAGTCAAACCTACTGCAACGCATCCAGGGCCAGAAACTCCGATTGATAATTCTCTTTGAATTGTAATTATTGGCGGGCCCTGAAGATCCTTTGATTTACCCTACCCCAAAGAAACCTTTTTAAACTATACTTTTTGAGACGAAGCGGTTTACAGGCATCAAATCAGCCTGATTCAACACCAACGGAGGTAATCTATGAACAATTGTAAGATTTTACGAAAATTCACAGTGGCCCTTGTAGTCGCTCTGGGAATGGTATTCATCCCGGCCACATCCTATGCAGCCAAGGGCGTTGTTAAGATCTGGGAAGCCGACTGGACCGGCAACCTTGTTTTCGGAAAGCTTTCCGAGATCATCCTAGAAGAAGAAATGGACTACAAAGTCAAGCAGATCTTCATGGCCGGCACAGCAGGCTGGGAAGCAATGGCCGCTGGCGACCTGGACATCGCCTTGGAGACTTGGCCCAGTTACAACGCGGATGCCAAGGCCAAGTATTTTGCCGAATACGGTGGCGACGGCTCTGTCATTTACGTCACCGAATCGGGTGTGGTTGGTGCTAGTGACTACTACATTCCGCGTTACATGTGTGAGGGCGATAGCTCGCGCGGCATCGAGGCGACAACACCAGATCTTTGCATGCACGCCAGAGGTGAATGTAGCAACTGTGGACTGGAGAAGCTCAACCAGTATGCCGATGTCTTTGCGGCGCCTGAAACTGCTCCAAAAGGGCGGCTTGTGGGTTGCCCGGTGGCCGGCTGGGGTTGTGATGATCAGAAGAGACTCGACCTCAACGGTGTAAATTTTGAGGCTGTCGAACTCGGCACAGACACTGCGCAATGGGCGGAACTTACGGCCGCTTTTAAGCGGGGTGATCCGATACTGGTATACGCCTGGGAACCATTGTGGATATTCGCAGCCTATGATCTGGTTGGTATTGGCATACCAAAGAATGAAGACGGCAACTGCTGGCCAACCTGTGGTTGGCCCCAGGATGTGACCTTCCAGGCGGCGAATCCGGATTTTGCGAAAAAGCACCCGGACGTCATCACCATGCTAAAGAACATGAAACTATCGAACGCTCAGCAGGCGCCGATGATCTTTGACGTGGATGTCGAGAAGATGACCGTTGAAGATGCAGTTCGGAAATGGATGGATGCTAACCCGGATGTCTGGAGATCCTGGTTGCCTTAGCCGGATACCTTAACTGGAAAAGCCCCTGAAACTCAGGGGCTTTTTTTTGGCTATTGCTCCAAGGTTGTTCAGGGAATGGTTTACTCCCCCCGCAGTATGTGCGGATCGAGGGCGAGATATACCATACCGGTTATTCATTCTTATTTGATTGCACTAGCGCCGTCAAAGCCCGACCGGCAGATCAAGCTCAGTATCTTCTTTTGAGATCCGGATTTTCCAGCCTCATACCGGGGCTATCAGGCTAAGGTTGATCGAGGCTACGAAGTTGCTCACACTAAAGACAGATTCGGATTATCAACAGCGGCTGGGCATTTTGAAAACATCCTAAATCCAAAAATATTGTGGCTGCCAAGAGCTTATGCGAAGTGCGAGCTCCCTTAAGGGTGCAGTGGTTGTTCCTGTTGGCGATGGGAGCCACGTGGGCTGCTTATGCTTTCTCCCCAGCTGATGTAGACAAGGCGCTAAAAGCCAATGCGTGCATCAAGTGCGATCTTACGAGGGTTGATTTTCATGACAAGCATCTTGCCGGAGTGAATCTCAAGTGGGCCCGGTTGAATTCATCGAACCTTGCAGACACAAATTTGGCAAAAGCCAACCTGTACGGCGCTTTTGCAAACCATGTAACCTTAACTGGCGCCAATCTCGCAGGGGCAGATCTTCGCGGCGTGACGATGAAGTGGGGGAATCTGCGCCAAATCAATCTTTCGGATTCAGATTTAACGGACGCTGATTTGTTCCTTTGTGATCTTAGTGGTGCAGACCTTCGCAGAGTAACTCTGATCAGAGCCAATCTGATGCGGGTAAAGCTTGAGGATGCGAACCTCAGTCAATCCACTCTGGTGCACACAAATCTGATGGAGGCAAACCTGCGAGGGGCAAACTTAACTGGCGCGAATCTCACCAGAGCAAACCTCGGTGGAGCTAACCTGGCGTTGGCAAGATTTACCAATTCGGTTTTGACTGGGGCGATTTTGTGGAGTGTGGACCTTTCCGGCGCCAATCTTTTGGGGGCAAATATTTCCGGCGCCAATCTTTCGGGCGCGATATTGTGCAAAACCGTCATGCCTGACGGGGTTCAGAACGATTCGGGTTGTTAGTGAGTCTCTCTGTTAGAGTGGTGGTGGGTCGTGCACATCAGCCGGACAAGGATTTCGGTTCCCTTAAAACTGGATTCGACTTGAGCAATTTCCTACCCAAGCATCTTGCCAGATCTCTAGGCTTGGGCGTGTGTCTTGGTGCGTTGATTCTTGGCGGCGAACCATCGTTTGCGCAGAAACAGGATCAATCTTTGGGATGTACAACGGGGGATTCTGGCATTGAGCCACCGTTTCCGTTCGATATCGGGGATGGCAATGATTACGGTCAGAGAAAACTGCAACTGACTGTGCCCGACAAGTGCCGGTGTGATGGCAGTAATTGCACACCGTGCCCCGTCGTGGTGGGGTATCACGGGTACGGGGAGAGCGGCACGAGCAACCATAGCTGGAAGCACAGACTTGAGCCAAAAGGTGAAGCGGCCGGCTTCATCAGTCTCTATCCAACAGGCGATATGACGGAAACCAATTATTTCAATTGGGGGGCATTGAAAAAGCGCCGCAGTCGGACCCGCCAGAATTGGGCGGTCCCTTCCTGTCAGGCTGTCGACGACGGATGTTTGCTGGTGGATGGTATTCCGTGTGACTGGTGTGGTTCCAACAGCGAAGACGACGAGATCTCAACCCAGCGAGAGATTGATTTTACCCTGGCGATTATTCAGTGGACCATGGATCACTATTGCGTGGATCCGGAGCAGATATTTGCAACCGGATTCTCAAATGGCGGTCTAATGTCCTATCTGCTTTCCAGACATCCACAGACGTCCGGCATATTTAAGGCCCTAGCCCCTGTGGGCGGGATAGATCAAGCAGGACGCAACGATCACCTTAAGTGGATCCATGCGCCGCCGGAGGGGAATTCACCGTGGATTCTGCACGCCAATGAAATCTTCGACCGGTTTGAACCCTACGACGGCCGAACTTACGCCGACCACCCCGGCAACGCAGGAGGCGGATGGAATTCCGTGTGGCTTTATCCATCAGTGCTGCAGGTATTCGCCAAATATGTAGCCGATAACGACGGTTATCTTGATTGTGGCTTTGCGCCAACCGATATGGGTGATCGGTATGGCATGCTGGATGTCGGCGGCATTGTGCCCGAAGGGTATCGCCGGCTTTTTGAGCTTGAGGGCTCAGGGCAGAAGATGTTGCGCTGTTTCACCAAAGATGCCCAGGGAAAGGTCTGCCGCAAACTTGCAATCTGCCTGTGGGATGGGGGCGCCCCAGGAGATGATCTGGGTGTCAGTGAATCAGAAACCCAGCCGGACAAGCCGAAAATAATGCCAGGCGCGACACATGAACGCGCTGGGCGTGAGTGGATGGGAGGCGACGAACCTGGCATGGGAGGCATCGCCCCAATGGATGTGATGTGGCGTTTTTTTCAGTCCTCCGTGAATCCATAGAGAAGAACTTCACCCGCAAGTGCGTCGGCGGGTATTGTCACCCTAGTGTGACTAGGATTTGCGCCAGCGGATTTTGTCCGAGCGATCGCGTTGTGTCTTGCCGGCACGAAAACGTCCGAAAAAGAAAAAGGCACCAAGCCCGATGATAATCAGGCCGCCAAATATGATCTCGTTCCAGCCCATCAGTTGCGGCTGCGCAGCTTGGCCAGCAGCCGAAGTATCTCGAGATACAACCAGATCAGGGTCACCATCAAACTGAAAGCGCCGTACCACTCGAGGTATTTGGGCGCACCGCGCTCGGCGGCTTCCTCTATGAAGTCAAAATCCAGCACCAGACTAAGTGCAGCGATGGCCACCACAAAAAGACTGAAGCCGATACCAAATAGACCGTTGCTGTGAATGAAGCCGATACTGGACCCGAAAAAACCCATAACAAAACTGACCAGGTATAAAACGGCGATTCCGCCGGTNGCGGCAACGATCATCAGCCGGAAGTTTTCGGTCGGTTTGATCAANCCACTCTTGTAGGCAAGCAGCAATATNCCCAGCGTGCCAAAGGTCAGGCCCATCGCCTGTATCACGATGCCGGGATACTGNGCTTCGAACATTGCCGAAATCCCACCTAGAGCGAGACCTTCTGCCAATGCATACAGCGGCGCCGTGATCCCTGCCCACTGGCGCTTGAAGATCGTAATCAAAGCCAGCACCAGGCCGCCGATCAGTCCGATCCACAGCAGACCGGTGACTGCGGCCGGGTCACCACTGCGGAAAAATATATTCCAGGTAAAAGAAGCAGTGATGAGGCAGAGCACCAGCAGAATACCCGTTTTGTTGACAGTTCCCGCGAGCGTCATCCGGCCGTCTGTTCCTGAGTCGGCAAAGGTGGCGTCTGGTTTGAACGCTTCGCCTCGGAACATGGGATTGCCGGTCCGGCCGAAAGTCGTCAGGGCATTGTGTTTGGACATAAAGGGCTCGTTGAAGTAACAGGTTATATTGTAATGCCAAGTACTCCGAGACAGGCTTTAACCAGGCGCAATAGGTGCACTGTCAAAGACAGTGAGCTGTCACCAATGGCCTGATACGTAATTGAGGAAAACTCCAGTGAAAGACACCTTAAGAACACCGCAAGAGCGTTTCGCACAAATGCCGGATTTTTCCTACTCGCCCAACTATCTTGATGATCTCGCCGGTTATGAAGGGTTGCGTTGCCATTATCTTGATCTGGGCCCTAATGATGCCAGTCAGACATTTTTGTGCGTGCATGGTCAGCCCACCTGGGGATTTCTGTTTCGCCGGATGATCCCGGTTTTTCTTGAATCGGGCGCCCGGGTCATCGTTCCGGACCTGTTTGGCTTTGGCCGTTCAGACAAGCCCACAGATCAGGCGGTGTACACCTTTGATTTTCACCGCAATATGCTATTGGCCTTCCTCGCACGACTGGAGCTAACAAACCTCACGCTGGTTGGCCAGGATTGGGGCGGCATACTGGGTTTGACGTTGCCGATGGAGCCCCCATTGCGTTTCTCGCGATTGCTGTTGATGAATACTGTTCTGGGCACGGGGGACAAGCCCTTGGGAGATGGTTTTCTCGCCTGGCGCCAATGGTGTCGGGACAATCCCGATATGTCGGCAGGCCGATTACTGGGTCGGGCCTGCCCGCATCTTAGTGATGCCGAAAAAGCAGCCTACGATGCCCCTTTCCCGGATGCCACCTACAAAGCAGGGGCCCGGGCCTTTCCGGAGTTGGTGCCTGATCATCCGGATGCACCTGGCGCCGCGCTGTCACGCGATGCCCGTGACTGGCTGTCACAGCAATGGACCGGTAAAACCTTTATGGCGATCGGTATGACCGATCCGGTTATACCGCCACGGGCAATGATGGGTTTGCAAAAAACCATCCGCGGCTGCCCTGATCCGTTTGAGGTACAAGACGGCGGGCATTTTCTGCAGGAGTGGGGCAAAAGCGTCGCCCAGGCAGCAGTTAACCGATGGATTCCGTCAGACGGCTAAAGGGTTGGCCGATTAACTGAATTCATCAAGGCTGGGCGCCGGCTTATATACCGCCCGTGAGGGAAGGGCGCGGCAGAGGGTTGTTTGCCTGCTAGAAAAGCCTCGGACGCAGAGGTGACGCCGCGACCAGGCCGCCGTCGATGGTCAGTGTCTGCCCGGTTATGAAGCTTGCGGCATCAGAGGCGAGCCACAGGGCAGCTTGAGCAATGTCTTGTGGTTGGCCAAAACGCCCGGCCGCGTGGCGAGCCAGGGCGTCAGTCCTGGCCGCACCCGGGTCATCTGCTAGATCAAAGGCAGCGTCGGCCATCTCGGTCATGATCCAGCCAGGGCAGATTGCGTTACAGCGTATGCCCTGGTGACCATGATCGACCGCGATTGAGCGGGTCAAGCTGTGAACAAAAGCCTTGGAGGCGTTGTACAGCGCCATCGATGGGTCGGCATGATCGGCACTGATAGAGCCGATGTTAATAATGGTCCCGCCACCGTTACCGGCCATCAGTGGAATAAATTCCCGGCAGAGTGCAAAAACGCCCCAGGTATTTACACCCATCAGCTCTTCAAAATCCTCATCGGTACTGTCAACGACAGTTTTCTCTACCTGCACACCTGCGTTATTCACAAGAATATCAACTTTGCCGAGGCGACTAACGGCCTCGCTCGCCAGTTTTTTTACGTCGTCGCTGCGACTGACATCAGCCGTAAGTGACGAAATGCCTTGAGGTAATGGTTCTTTTGGTTCGCTTCGGCTACAGGTCAGCACCTGGGCGCCTTCACGGGCAAAGAGTTCGACGATGGATCGTCCGATTCCACGGCTACCACCGGTGATGAGTGCAGTTTTGTTTTTAAGTTGTCCGCTCATGGGTAATTAAAGACGCATCTGTTGAGCTTGAGCTGTCAGCCCGCCATCGAGCACCCACAGCTGACCCGAAGCATAGCGCGCCTCGTCCCCAGCCAGCCAGTTCACCAGGTTAGCCACATCCTCGGGCGTGCCGTAACGGCCAATCGGGTGTACCCGGCGGACTTCTTTTTTCAGGCTGTCGATATCACCGCTGGAACCAAAGAAACTTTGCAGCATCGGGGTATCGATATACCCGGGACAGATGGCGTTTACCCGGATGTTATCGGGGCCGTGATCACAGGCCAGCGCCCGGGTCAGGGCATGGACGGCTCCCTTGGTTGCGCAGTAGGCAGCCAGCCCCGGGTCTGCAATAAAGCCATCGTAAGAGCCAAAGTTGATGATTGAGCCTCCACCGGCCTCGCGCATTAGCGCAAGACCATGCTTGCAGGTCAAAAAGGTTCCGGTCACGTTAATGGCGAATATTCGGTTCCACTCTTCGAGCGAAGTCTCTTCAACTGTTTTTTCGATCTCAATGCCGGCCGTGTTCACCAGAATATCGAGTCGGCCCTGTTCGGTGTTGATCCTTTGCATCACGCTGCTGACGCTTGCTTCTGAGCTGACGTCACACTCAACATGCAGTACCTGCGCGGGCACTGAACCAGAATCGCCGCTGATGTCTGCGGCGTAGACGGTTGCACCCTCGGTCGACAGGCGCTCACAGATGGCGGTGCCGATTCCCCCAGCGCCACCGGTCACCAAGGCAACCCGTCCACTGAGCGGAGCAGGTGACTTTGCGTTCATAGACTGCATGCCCGCTGGTACGCATCCAGAATCAGGCCATGGAAGTGATGCACCCCGTGCTCACTCATGCCCGAGCCATCAGGGTCAACCAGATAGCGCCCCTGGGTAAAGCCTGGGGTGCGCATTCCGCGCTGCACGCTCTCCACCAGGCCGATGTCTTCAGGTTGCAGCACATCATCAATGAAGGCAATAGCCTCGAGTTCAGCAGGTTCGGGCCGAGCGGTTTCAAAGAAAAAATCGAATTCTTCGTAAGTTTCTTGGGGCCCGACCGGGATGAAGCGCCAGACCATAAAGTTACCTCGGCCGGGGTATCGCATCAGCGCGGTATTGGGCCACAGGTACCACACGGCATGATCGGTGACACTGGCATCCGAGATGTTATAGGCCAGGTTGTCGGTACGCCCGGCCTGCGCCATATGACTTGAGTAAATGCCGTGTGTTGTGACTTTGTAGGTATCCATCTCGACCAGCGAGACGAAGTCCTTGTGGGCAACAGGGCAGTGATAGCATTCCAGGAAATTGTCGACTACCGATTTCCAG
>JGI26382J51730_1000662_pt1 | contig 16796 bp, 18 predicted proteins | sample SaaInlV_165m_DNA_2_FD_51730 | JGI IMG/M metagenome (IMG submission 51730) | reverse complement strand
ATCATCATCATCTTTATTAGAAGGCTCACTAAAGTCACTTAACTTATTCTCAGGATTAAGCTTAGATTGAAATTCAAATGGTGAGTCAAATCCACCTAAATCTTCAAACTTACCTAGGTTAGCAATAAATTTAAGTTTTATAGAGTCTAGTGCTCCATTTCTATGTTTGGCAACAATAAATTCACCTTGACCCTCAGATGGTGTCTTCATATCGTCGTCCCATTCTGTTATACCATAATATTCTGGTCTATAAAGAAATGAAACAATATCTGCATCTTGCTCAATTGCACCAGACTCTCTAAGATCAGATAAAATTGGTCTTTTAGTACCTCCTCTTGTTTCAACAGCTCTAGAAAGCTGAGATAAAGCAATCACTGGAATATCAAGTTCTTTAGCTAATGCTTTAAGGTTTCTTGATATTGTTGAGATTTCTTGCTCTCTATTCCCAGCCTTATTTGAAGATCCTATATTCATCAATTGTAAATAATCAATTATAATAAGTTTAATCCCATGAGATGAAGCAAGTCTTCTGGCTTTAGCTCTTAATTCAAATATCGTTAATGATGGGCTATCATCTATATACAAAGGTGCTGATTCAAGATCTGAAACTTTAATATTTAGTTGTTGCCATTCGTGATCTGCAAGTTTACCAGTTCTAAGTTTATCAGATGACAAGCCTGTTTCAGATGAAATTAATCTCGTAATAAGTTGGACTGATGACATTTCAAGTGAAAAGAATGCAACAGGAATTTTTTGTTGAACAGATATATTTCTTGCCATTGAAAGCGCTAAAGCTGTTTTTCCCATACCAGGTCTAGCAGCAACAATTACAAGATCACTTGGCTGCCAACCAGAAGTCAGTTTATCAAGTTTTTCAAAACCTGTAGAAACACCACTAAGCCCCTCTTGTTTAGCAATTTCTTCAATTCTAGTTTTAGCTCTAATCACAAGATTTTGAGCAGATTCAGTTGATGTCTTAATATTACCTTGTGCTACATCATATAATTTTGATTCAGCTTCATCTAAAAGATCCATTACATCAGTACTTTCATTGTATGATTTTTGAATAATTTCGTTAGAAATTGTGATCAATTTTCTTTGGATATATTTTTGCAGAATAATTCTAGAATGAAATTCTATGTGAGCAGAAGATGAAACTTTTTGAGAAAGACTTATTAAATAAAAATCTCCTCCAGCAGATTCGAAGTTTTTATTCTTTTTTAAATCTGCAGAAACAGTTAATAAGTCAATAGGCTCAGATTCTCTGAAAAGTCGCTCAACAGACTCATATATAAGCTGATGAGATCTTTTATAAAAAACTTCAGGAGATAATAATTCAATTATTTCATTAACACCCTTTTCATCAATAAGCATAGCCCCTAGTACCGCTTCTTCTAAATCAATTGCTTGAGGTGGAATTTTACCATCAGATAAATTTACTACAGCTTGATCTTCAGTTTCATATATTTTAAGGGGGGTCCTTTTCTGCATTTAGTAAATGTATGGAAAATGAATTTTTAAATATCACAATTAACTAGTGATATTAATTAAAAGTTTAAACAAGTGATTTGTTAATAACTAAAGAAATTTGTTAATACTGATATTAACCTTTAAAGTTTCCAATATTAGTGAACTTTTTTCTTCTAAGCTCTATCATTTTATCTTTCGATAATGAGTTTATTTTTTTAGTAAAATATAAAATATTTTCCTTGACAGACTTAAATGCTTCTGATGGGTTATAATGGGCACCACCAAGAGGTTCATTAATAATTTTATCAATTAGTTTATTCTTAAGCATATCTTTAGCTGTAAGTTTTAGAGCTTCAGCTGCCTCTTCTTTATGATCCCAACTTCTCCATAGAATAGATGAACATGATTCAGGAGAAATAACAGAATACCAAGTATTTTCAAGCATTGATATCTTATCTCCAACACCAATACCTAGAGCTCCTCCAGATGCACCTTCACCAATAACTATACAGATAATTGGAACTTTTATATTCATCATCTCATATAAATTCCTAGCAATAGCTTCACCTTGACCTCTTTCTTCTGCCTCAAGTCCAGGAAAAGCACCTGGAGTATCAATTAATGTAACAATTGGAATATTAAATTTTTCNGCTTGTCTCATTAATCTAAGAGCCTTTCTATATCCCTCTGGATTTGCCATACCAAAATTTCTATATTGTCTAGTCTTCGTATTATATCCTTTTTGGGTACCTATAAACATATATGATTGATCATCTATTTTACCTAAACCTCCAATCATTGCCTTGTCATCACCAAAATTTCTATCTCCATGTAATTCAAGAAATGATTCACCACAAATATTATTGATATAATCTAATGTGTAAGGTCTATTAGGATGACGAGATAGTTGAACTTTTTGCCAAGCAGATAAATTACCATAAACATCCTTTTTGGCATCAGCTAGCTTTTTTTGAAGAAGATTATAAGTCTTAGTGATATCAACATCACTTTCATTCTTGATTGACTTACACTTATCAATTTGATCTAAAATTTCTTTAATAGGAACTTCAAATTCTAAAAACTCCATAGCTAAAATTTATGTAAATATAGTTTAATTATGTAATCTATCTAATTGCTTTTTTTAATAAAAATAGAGCAATTGTAAGGAATACTAAAAGTATACCCCATGAAGCTATTGCAGGAGGAAAATTAGATTTTATGACTAAGACACTGAATATTTTGTCTAAGAATATAAACAAGAAACCTAGAGAAACTCCAATAGCAAGATTACTTCCAGTTCCACCTCTTCTTTTGAAAGAGGAAACAGAGATTGCTATCAAGGTTAATATAAAACAAGATAGTGGTATTGTGTATCTTTTGTGGCGGACAAGCAAATGAGAATTAATTAGAGGGGAACCTGCTCTTTTTTCATACCTAATCAACTCATCTAACTCAAAAAAATTGAGAGTTTCAGCTACATAGTTTAAAGGGGATAAGTCATCGATATTAAAATCTAATATTGTGTCTTTTCTTGTTACTTTTTTTATAATTTCCTGTTCACCAACTATAGACCTCTTAACATAATTTGTTAATCTAAAAATAGAATCATCCCATCTTATAGTTGTAGCAGTTATTTTGTGTTTTAATTTATTTCCTTCAAAATTTTCTAGAGTAAAATTGAGTCCTCGTCTCCTCTTAGGATCGTAACTACTAACATATATGTATTCTGTATCATTTATTTGCTTAAATAATCTAGATGTTTTTCTTTTTTCCTCAGATTTAACGTATTCAGAAACAAATTCATTAAAGTTTTGATTGGATTTTGGAACAATAAACATTCCTGCAAAAAGAGCAAAAAATACAATTANAGATGCTGATATAAAGAAGGGCTTAGTAAATCTTTGAAAAGATAGACCTGAAGATAAAATAGCTGTTATTTCAGTGTTATTAGCTAATCTAGATGTGAAAAATATAACTGCTAAAAAAAGAAATACGGGATAAAGCTGACTTCCAAAGTACCATACAAAATCAATGTAATAATTTAAAATTAAATCTGCAGGAACTTCATTTTCTCGAAATTTATCAATCTTCTCTGCAAAATCAACCATTATTCCAATCGGAATAAATAAGCCAAACATTACAAAAAAAGTGCTGAGATATTTCTTGATTATATACTTATCTATAATCTTCATTAAATCAAAATTAGTAAAGTAATTAACATCATAAATAGATTGTTAATTATTTCTATATAATTTATGATAAAAAGAATTTAAAGAGTTTTGTATCTCATATGTTTAATTATACATTTACCATTATATGACTGAAGATTTAGATAAGTTGGTTTCTCAAGTTCGAAGAGATATTTTAAGAATGGTTCATACAGTAAATTCAGGTCATCCAGGTGGATCTCTTGGTTGTGTTGAATTTTTTGTTTCACTTTATAAAAGAGTTTTAGAAACTGAAAGTAATAGTAACTCAAAAGATATATTTATTCTTTCTAATGGTCATATATCACCAGTATATTATAGCACACTTGCTAGATGTGGTTATTTTGATATAAAAGAACTAAATACTTTTAGGAAAATTAATTCTAGACTTCAAGGACATCCAACCAACCATGATGGTTTACCAGGTATAAATATTTCTTCCGGCTCACTTGGACAAGGTGTTTCCGTTGGACTTGGAATTGCACTATCAAAAAAAATTAATAATGATCCTTCACTAGTGTATGTGTTAACTGGAGATGGTGAGCTTCAAGAAGGTCAAAATTGGGAAGCTTTTATGTATGCATCAGCAAACAAAGTTGATAATATAATAGTTACTGTTGATCACAATGGACAACAAATAGATGGTTCAACTGAGGATGTATTAGATATAGGGAACTTAAAAGAAAAGTTTAAATCTTTTGGATGGGAAGTCCTAGAAGTTGATAATGGAAATTCTTTAGATAANATCTATGAAGCTTTAAAAATTGCAAAAGAAAGCTCTAAAAAGGGTAAACCTATTGCAATTCTAATGAANACAGTAATGGGAAATGGTGTTGATTTTATGATGCATACACATGAATGGCACGGGAAAGCCCCTAATGATGATCAATTAGAAATTGCCCTTAATCAAAATCCTGAAACTTTAGGTGACTACTAATATGGAAAAATATAAAAATCAAGGAGATAAAGATACTAGATCAGGTTTTGGAGAAGGTTTAACAGAACTTGGAAGATCAAATAAAAATGTTGTAGCATTGTGTGCAGATCTGACAGGTTCTTTGAAGATGAATACTTTTGCTGAAGAAAATCCTGAAAGATTTTTTCAAGCGGGAATTGCAGAAGCCAATATGATTGGACTAGCTGCTGGACTTGCTACAGGAGGTAAAATTCCATTTACTGGAACATTTGCTAACTTTTCAACTGGTAGAGTATATGATCAAATAAGACAGTCAGTTGCTTATTCTAATAAAAATGTCAAGATATGTGCTTCTCATGCAGGTATTACATTAGGAGAAGATGGTGCTACACATCAAATTCTTGAAGATATTGGTTTAATGAAAATGTTACCAGGCATGACAGTAATAAATACTTGTGACTTTAATCAAACCAAATCTGCAACCATTGAGATTTCTAATTTTGATGGTCCTGTCTATTTAAGATTTGGAAGGCCTAAAGTTGCAAACTTTACAGATGTGTCTCAAAAATTTGAAATTGGGAAAGGTTTGAAGTTAAGAGAGGGTTCAGATGTTACTATTGTAGCTACAGGACATCTTTTATGGGAAGCTTTAAAGGCATCAGAGAGCTTATCTGAAAAAGGAATAAATTCTGAAATAATAAATATTCATACAATTAAACCTTTAGACGAAGATATAATTCTAGAATCAGTTTCTAAAACTGGATGTCTTGTTTCAGCTGAAGAACATAATATATTCGGAGGATTAGGCGAAAGTATTTCTAGGTTACTTACAACAAAGCTACCTGCTCCACAAGAATTTGTTGGTACAAAGGACACCTTTGGTGAGTCAGGAACACCATCAGAGCTTATGAATAAATATGGATTAAATAGCACTTCAATTTTTGATTCAGCAGTTAATGTCCTTAAAAGAAAATAATCAATGGCATAGTTGTTGCATTTATATATATATGAGACATATCATATTACTATTATTTTTCACGTCTTCTTTAGTAGCACAGGGTAATTTAGGTGTAAACTTTGGTTTGAATGATGATAACTTTGGAAAAATTGAAAACATCAAGAATAAAATTGATAGCTATAATCTCGATGTAAAAAATTCTACAGGATTTCAACTTGGAGTTTTTACCGAGATTGATTTAATTACTTTTTACATTAGACCAGAACTAAATCTAATTTTTTCAAAATCGAATAACGCAACTGCTTTCCAAGGAAATTCTTCTATAAATCAATCAATTAATATTGCAGAACATTCTTTTAAATCAACTGATATTCAGGTGCCTGTCATATTTGGTTATAAAATTTTAGGTCCAATAAGTATTTTTGCTGGCCCTTCATTTAATTACAGTCTTTCTAATTCAAGTAACTTTGATTTAGAAGATATCAAGGATAAATACACTTTAAGCTTACTTCTTGGATCCAGAGTTAAAATTAAATCAATAAGCTTAGGTTTGAGATATGAAAGAGGGCTTAATAACAAGGAAATCGCTATAATTAATGCTAATGGTGTTGAACTTAATGATGCGAACGTAGATTTGACTACGAATAAATTGACTTTAAATGTATCTTATGATATACCTTATGGCTTATTTAAGAATAAAAACAACTAGTTGTCAGGATCTAAATAGTCAGGAATCCCGTCATTATTGGAATCATCTATAATAGAATCGTTGTTCTTGTCTAATTCATTTACTGTAAGTACACCATCACCATCATCATCCACATCATACATGTTCCATAAATTGTCACCATCAGTGTCATCTCCAAATGGCTTATTATCGCCATCAATATCTTCAAAAATTGATAATATCCCATCATTATCATGATCTGTGTCAGTGTGAGTCATTAGTTTTACAGAAAATATTAGAGGTGAATATTCAGGTATACCAGAGCTTGTATTTTCAAAATAGCCAATTCCTGAAGGAATAAAAAACAGACCAACACCAAAAGAATTATATTCAATTGTTCCATTTGAATTTTCAGAGTATTTACCAGTTCTAAGTTCTGAAACTCCCTCTCTAAAACCTTGAAGAGAATTAGCTAAATCAATCCAAATAGGAAACTTACGATTATCGAAAGAACTACCATCAGTAAGCATTCCATTATAAGAAACGTAAACCGAGTCAGCAACTGAAGGTCTTCTATTAGAACCTTCACGAGCTATAATGTAATATAAATTATGAGAAGTTGTTTGACCATCTGTATCTGTGACATCAACAGTCTTTATACTAGCCTGTTCAAAGAGAGAGAGCCTTGAAGAATCATCAGTAATTGTGTCAAGTTTAATTTTAATATCTGATTCATTATTGAAATTTTCATAATTATAGGTGTGAGTTTTTAAGTAAGTTTCCAGTAGATCTTGATCAACCAGGACTTGCTCACTGTAATCTCTTATAGTATAAGAAGGTGAAGTATTGTCGTCTTTATTACATTGAATAAAGAATAATAAAACAGGAAATAGAAAAAATAATTTTTTCTTCATAATTTAGTGCGAAGATACAATAATACTTTATTTATTTAAAAGACTATTCTCATGAAAAAACTTACAATTCAAAACTTGATTTTAGATTACACAGATGTAGAAAATAAAATTCAAAGAATTGGATTACAAATATTGGAAGATAATATAGTAAATCTAAAATTATTTTATTTGGCATCTCAGATAATGGGAAATTAATAGCAAAGAAATTGATAGCCTATATAAATAAAATATCTAAAATAGAAATTGAATTAATTAAGGTAAATTTTGATAATGATTCTATTTTATATGATAAGAAATTTATAGTTGAAAATGAATCAGTATTAATAGTCGGAGATGTTTCTCATTCAGGAAAAACAATTCAATTAGTGATTAGTGATCTAATGCAATACAATCCGTTAAAAATAAAAACTTCTGTAATTGTAAATAGAGACCATGCATTATTTCCAGTAAAGATTGATTATTCTGGATTAAGTCTGTCTACCTCAGTAAATGAACATGTAGATGTGATAATTGATGAAAAAGAGAAATTTAGTGTATACTTAAGTTAAAATATTAGTTATCAATTCTACAATATCATTGATATTTAATTTATCAGTTTTAACCTTAATCTTTGACTTTTCATAGTAAAANCTTCTCTCAAAAAGATGTATTTTAATAAATTCTTTCAACTGAATCTGATCATTTAAATGAGAAATTAAAGGACGTTTATTGATAGTATTTTTTAATCTATTAACAAGAGCATCAACATTGGTTTTAAGATATATGGAAGTTGAATTAGGGGTCTGATTAATTATTTCAAAATTATTCTGAAAGCAAGGAGTTCCCCCACCAGTAGATATTATTTTATTGTGCTTAAGTAATGAAATTTCCTTCAGGTATTTATTTTCAATTTTTCTAAAGTAGACCTCACTATTTTCATTAAAGATTTCTGACACTTTTTTACCTTCTTTCTCTTCAATATATTCATCTAAATCATAAAAATCATAATCATTAGTTTTAGATAATAATTTTCCAACAACAGATTTACCTGACCCCATATATCCGATTAAAAAAATAGTATTATACATTTTATTTTACTTAACAAATTTATAATAAAAAAGATCATTGCATAATCAATATTTCAATGTATATTTGACCTCTTTTTTAGACCTGGTAGCTCAGTTGGTAGAGCATCTCCCTTTTAAGGAGAGGGTCCTGGGTTCGAGCCCCAGCCAGGTCACTATCCATTCTCTTATTGCCTACGTGGTGAAATTGGTATACACGCTACCTTGAGGGGGTAGTGCTCTCTGAGCGTGCTGGTTCGAGTCCAGTCGTAGGCACAAATATTTTTAGCTTAGGGAATAGTCTATTTTTTACTAAAGAAACCTTTTATTTTAGAGAATATTCCTTTTGACTTAGGCTTTTCTTTTTCATTTTTTTCTTCTACAACTTCTTCTACCTTCTTTTCAACAACCTCTTCAACCACTTCTTCAACCACTTCTTCAACCACTTCAACCACTTCTTCAACCACTTCTTCAACCTCTTCAACCACTTCTTCAACCACTTCTTCAACCTCTTCAACCTCTTCTTCACCCTCTTTAACCACTTCTTTGAGCTTTTCTTCTACAACTTCTTCAACAACCTCTTCAATATCTTGAACCACTTCTTCAACCTTTTCTTTCTCGATTATTGGAGATGATTCTATTTCATCATTTATAACGTTAGATTTAGGTTGGTTGGACTGTTGTTCTTTCATCATTTTCTCTTCCATTTCTTTACCTTTCTTAAAAACAAAAGTTTTTTCTAGATTACGATTAAATAAGTCTGAATCAAACTCTCCACCCTCTTTTTTAAGATTATGCCATTCTCCGTTCTCGAATATTTCAATATCTAGATTATTTACGCTTAAAGGGCTAAATGTAGCATACCACTCAGATGGATCAGCCCCTTTAGATTTNCCAATTTCTGCCATTTTATCCCATAATAAGGGATTAACTTTTGACTTNTGTTTATACTTAGCAAAAGTTACAAATAGAGAATTCAAATTAGTAACGAATCTTGCACATCCTATATATTTTTCAAATTCTTCTGGAGTATTTAGATCAAACTCTTTTTTTCCATCATTAAATCTTTTAAAAGCAGAGTATTCCCATTTAGAATTTTTGGTAAACCAAAGCCCTGGTTTCTTAACTTTTAACATCTTTTCTGTTTGAGATGTAAGCAGCTTTCCCGTCTTAAAAATTTCTATTAGATGAGAAAGTGATGTGTAATGATAAATTAAAGTTTTTTCCATTTTTCAAAGATATGAATTGATTTACTCTTTTTACTTATTTTTGTAGTATGAAATCAATCTTCGACAAAGTTTCAAATGACTGTAGTAAACTTGTAATAAAAAGATATAGTACATCTTTTTACTTCTCAAGCAGGCTTCTTTCAAAATCAATAAGACAAGATATATTTAATATATATGGCTTTGTTAGGTTAGCTGATGAAATAGTAGATACATTTCATGAATTTCCTAAAAAAGAATTATTAGAGGAATTTGAGAGAGAGCTATGGAGGAGTGTAGAAAATAAAATTAGTTTAAATCCTATTCTTAATTCATTTCAATATACTGTTAATAAATATTCCATACCAAAGGACCTCATAACCTCATTTCTAGAAAGCATGAAGATGGACCTTGAAAAGAAAGAGTACAGTACTGTAGAGGAATACAAAAAATATATTTACGGATCAGCTGATGTTGTTGGCTTAATGTGCTTAAAAGTTTTTGTAAAAGGATCTAAAAAATTATACAACACACTTAGTCCATTTGCAATTTCACTAGGATCTGCATTTCAAAAGNTTAATTTTCTTAGAGATTTAAAAGATGATTCCNATATTTTAAACAGAGTTTACTTTCCTAATGTAGATATGAATAATTTTAATGAGGAATCAAAAAGGGAAATTATTTTAGAAATTGAAAAAGACTTTATAAATGCAGTTAAAGGAATAGTTAAACTTCCAAAAAATTCAAAATTTGCTGTTTATATAGCTTATAGATATTACAATAAATTACTAAAAAAGTTAAAAAGAACCTCTTCTGAAAATATTGTTAAAAAAAGGATTAGAATTCATAATCTCCAAAAGTTTATTGTAATTGCACGATCTTATGTAAAGTATCAATTAAATCTAATTCAATGGATATAATAATTTGGGNNTNNACGGTAATAATAACATTTACAGTTACTGAATTTACTGCATGGTTTAACCANAAATATCTAATGCACGGCCCTCTTTGGATTTTACATAGAGATCACCACAAAAAGGATCACAACTCNTGGTTTGAAAGAAATGATTTATTCTTTTTTTTCTATGCATTTCTTAGCATCCTATTTGTTATACTTTGGGGTCAAGGNTTTTGGTTAGGNCTACCTATAGCTATAGGAATTGGCTTATATGGACTTGCATATTTTATAGTTCATGATATATTTATTCATCAAAGATTCAAAATATTCAGAAATATTGATAATAAGTATGCTAGAGGTGTAAGGAGAGCTCATAAAATTCACCACAAAAGCATTAACAAACACGGTGGAGAGTGCTTTGGCATGCTAATAGTTCCCTGGAAATATTTCAAATAGTTACTCTTTAATCCAATTATATACAAAATTACAGTAACTACTATCAGAATTAACATTTACAAAAGTTTCTTCTATTTTTTCTTCCATCCACTTTTTGATAGTTTTTAACTGTTTCTCTGTAAGAGCAAGTTCTTTAATTTTAACGTAGTCTTGAGAAAAGTCAGCTTTATGTTCGTCAAATCTATTTGAAATTTTTAAAATCTTATACTTAGAAACACTATTGTCAGAGTTATCTAGAAGAGGCATACTCATCTGGTTGTCATTAAGATCTTTTACTTGAGAGTATAATAAAGGGTCCATTTTTGTAAGTTCAAATCTAGTATCATTGGTGCTGGGATTAATAAGAACACCTCCGTTTAATCTAGTTTGTTTTTCATCAGAAAATCTTAGAGCTGCATCTGAAAAAGTAATTTCATTATTAGATATCCTTTCCCTTAAATTNTCAATTTTCTCNTTAGCAGATTTTAATTCATCATCAGAGATCTTTGGAATTAATAATATATGTCTAATATCAATTTCTTGGCCTCTAATTTTATCAACAGCTAGAATATGCCAACCAAACTCAGTTTTAAAAGGTTGTGAAATTTCATCTTCGCGAAGGCTAAAAGCTACATCTCTGAATTCTTTAGCCATTCTGGGTTTTTTTCTGTTTAAAGTATATTTTCCTCCTTTACTTCTTGATCCAGGATCTTGAGAATATAAAAGTGCTTTTGAAGCAAAGCTCATTCCACCTTCAAGAATATCTTCTCTAAAAAGCTTTAATTGATCTATAATTCTTTGATTTTCCTCTTCAGAAACTTTTGGTTCAACAACTATTTGAGCTATCTCAAGTTCAGTTCCAAATACAGGTAAATCAATTTTAGGAATGGTTTGAAAGAATTGTCTAACTTCTTCTGGAGTTATCTCAACTTTTTCAACAATTGATTCCTGCATCATCTCTGAAAGTCTTTGAGTTTTATTTATCTCAAATAATTCATCTCTAAAGGAAATTTCATCTTTTTTCTTATAGAATTCCAAAACTTTTTCAATTCCACCAAGTTGTTCAGTAAAATATTCAAGTTGCCTATCAACATAATCATATATTTCATTATCAGAAAGCTCAAGACTATCTTGAATAGCATGATGAGCATACAGTTTATCCTCCATCAGTTTTCCAAGTAATTGGCATTTTGAAATACCTCTAGTAGAAATACCTTGAGATTCCATATCAATTAACACCTTATCTATATCCGAATCTAAAATGATAAAATCTCCAACTACAGAAGATATACCATCTACCTTAATTTTCTCTTGTGAAAATGATAGTTGAAAAACTAATACTAAAAAAAGACTATTTAAAAATTTCATATTTCCTGGATTTAAGAGCATCATTTAGAATTTCTTTATTTAAACTTTGAAGTAATTGTAATTTCCTTTGATTAATAATTGCTGACTTTATTCTTTCGTAAAGATAAGATATTGGTGGAATATTTCCAGACTTAAGTATATCCTTAACAATAAAAAAATTGACATACTGCGAATCCTCGATTGTAAATAATTTATTTTTAATTAAATANTTAGATTTATTTTGCCGATTAATAAACTCAATTGAAGTAATAACATCTCTCTCTGTATACCAAATAGAATCATTTAATTTTAAATCAGCAAATTGAAAATTAAGTGAATCCAGAAATAATCTGTCATCATCATTAACTCTGACAATATATCTTTTTATTCTANTAAGATTAATATTATCATTGGGAACTTTAACATATCTGAATTTAAGTAGGTTTTCATTTAATTTAAAGTTATTACTATTAAGATTATAAAAAGAGTCTATTACAGAAGTTGATACTAAAGAATCAATTCTTGTATTCACTATTAAATCTTTATAAGAATTAATGTATAAATCCACTTTATAGTTATTTACTAGTTCATCAATTTCACTCTTTTTAGACTGTGAAAGGTTTACTAGAGAAAGGTCATATAAAACTTTTTCTTTTGCCCAAGATTCAANAAAATTCATAAACTTTTTAATACTATCGTCTTCGGATAAAAATTTAGGGAGATCATTTTCATATAAAAAGTTCTCACCTGCTCTAGCTACAAGATTATTGGAATTATTGTTTGATAAGTTATTACAACCAATTGTTATAAATGAAAATAATAATATAAAGATGAATCTTTTCAAAGATTATGATTTAGGAGGACTATAATTAGGTGCTTCTTTTGTTATAGATACATTATGTGGATGACTCTCTCTAATTCCAGAACCTGTAATTTTTACAAATTTTGAAGATTTTTTTAAGGTTTCTATATCTTTAGAACCACAATAACCCATTCCTGAACGAAGACCACCAATAAATTGATGAATACTTTCATTTAATTGTCCTTTATATGGAACTCTTCCNACTATACCCTCTGGCACTAGTTTTCTTTTATCTGACTCATCAGATTGAAAATATCTATCCTTACTTCCCTTTTGCATAGCTTCTACTGATCCCATCCCTCTATAAGTCTTAAATTTTCTACCATCATATATTATTGTTTCACCGGGAGATTCCTCAGTCCCAGCCAAAAGTGAACCTAGCATTACAGAATCAGCTCCAGCTGCTATAGCTTTTGCAATATCTCCTGTATACCGAACACCTCCATCTGCTATTATTGGTATTTTAGAATTTTTTAGAGCCTCTGAAACCTCTAGAATTGCTGATAATTGAGGATAGCCAACTCCAGCTACTATTCTAGTAGTACATATAGAGCCAGGACCAATTCCAACTTTAATTCCATCAGCACCATTCTCTTTTAAATAATTTGCAGCATCAGCTGTAGCAATATTACCTACTACAATGTCTACATCTGCATAAGCATCTTTTAGGTTTTTTAGAACATCTCCCACCCTACTAGAGTGAGCATGAGCGGTATCAACGACTAGAGCGTCAACTCCAGATTTGATAAGTTTTTCAGCTCTCTTAAAATAATCATCATCTGTACCAATAGCAGCAGAAACCATTAATCTACCTAACTTATCCTTATTAGAAGTTGGTTTTTCAGAGTGTTTATTAATATCTCTAAATGTAATTAATCCAATAAGTATTCCATTGGNGTCAACTACAGGTAATTTTTCAATCTTATGAGTTTGTAAAATATCTTCTGCCTGAGACATTGAAGTACCCGCTTTTGCAGTTATTAGATTTTTACTTGTCATAACTTCAGATAATTTTTTTGAATTATCTTTCTCAAACCTTAAGTCTCTGTTAGTTACTATCCCTATTAACTTTCCGTTATTAGAAACAATTGGAATTCCTCCAATTTTATATTTCTTCATGTTATTTTTTGCATCAATAACTAATGAATTTGCATCAAGTGTTACTGGATCAATTATCATTCCAGATTCGGCTCTTTTAACCAATCTCACTTCATTAGCCTGTTCATCTATTGACATATTTTTATGAATTACACCAATACCACCTTCACTTGCCATAGCAATTGCCATTTTACTTTCTGTTACAGTATCCATTGCGGCAGAAAGTATTGGAACATTTAAACTTACATTCTTACTAAACTTTGTTTTAAGAGAGACGTCAGAAGGAAGTATTTTGGAGTAGGATGGCACTAAGAGAACGTCTTCATAGGTTAAACCTTCTCCAACAAATTTTGATTTTATCATAATGCAACTAATTATAAACTAATTGCATGCAAAGATACAAATTTAATTCTAGTGTATTTATAATAAAATTGAAAGGCCAATTATAATAAAAACAAGGGATTTGAAATAAGTTAATTTATAGTTTTTAGTATCAATTTTTAAAAAAGAAGCTAAGTTGTTTGATGCTATTGAAGCAATAAAAAATATAATCAAAGCTTGAGAAATAAATATTGAACCTAAAACAAGAAACTGAAGACTTGTGGATATGGTTTCTGAAAAAAGAAAATTAGGGAAATATGCAATGAAAAATAGTAGAACTTTTGGATTAACTAAATTCATGTATAGACCTCTAAAAAACAAATTTGTGTTTTCAACTTTAGCATCAACGTTGAATTTAGTCTTTAATTCAGCATATGCTAAATAAAAAAGATATAGGGTTCCAAAATATTTTAAATAATTGATTAGATATTCGTTAGTTTCAATAAAGACTGATAAGCCAAAAACCAAAATTAATGTGTGTATAACCAATCCTGAACAAAGACCTATTGAAATTAATAAACCTGATTTTTTATTTTCAAGACTTTGATTTAATACAAATATAATATCTGGCCCTGGGATTAAGGTAAGGGCTATTGAAGATATAAGAAACAATAATAGTTGATCCATTTTCCAAATTTAATTATAATATTAAAAAAGTTTAATTGATGAAATTAATTTAACAATATGCAATACATAGTATATAGAATATGTTTAATTTGTGCTAATTAAAATAAATAAAATGAAAAATCTTAAACTTATAATTCTAATATTTTCAATATCAATTAGTTGTTCACAAGAAAATCTTTCAGATAAATATGCAGAATCAATAACATCCAACGAACTAAGTGATTTACTCTATGAGTTTGCATCAGACAAGTTTGAGGGTAGAGAAACTGGTGAACCAGGTCAAAAATTAGCTGTTAATTTTATTAGAGATTTTTATAAATCAAATGAAATAGATAAGGCAGATAAAACAGAAGATTATTTTCAAAAATTATTAGTTGACGTTCCTGGCAAAATGGTAACATTTCCTTACAGTTTCCCTGATTCAGTTAGAGGTTTTATGATGAATGAAAAAGAAGTTAATTGGATTGAAACAGAAAATGTTGCTGCTATAATAAAAGGTTCTGTACATCCAGATGAATATATAATTATTTCNGCACATCTAGATCATGTTGGCAAAAGAGGTGATGATATTTATAATGGTGCAGATGATGACGGATCTGGATCTATGGCTTTACTTGAACTTGCCCAAGCATTTAAATTAGCTGAATCTGAAGGTAATGGACCTAAAAGATCGATTGTTTTTCTTCATGTAACAGGTGAAGAAAAAGGTTTATTAGGTTCTGAGTACTATACTATGGATCCATTATACTCTCTTGAAAAGACTATAACAAATTTAAATGTTGATATGATAGGAAGAACAGATCCTAATAGAGGCTCTGATAATGATAGATATATTTATTTAATTGGTTCTGATAGATTAAGTTCAAAGCTACATGAAACATCAGAAGAGGTAAACAATAGAACAATNAACCTTGAATTAGATTATACGTTTAATGAATTAGATGATCCTAATAACTTTTATGAAAGAAGTGATCATTTCAACTTTGCTAAAAATAATATTCCTGTAATTTTTTACTTCAGCGGAACTCACGAGGATTATCATGGTACAGGAGACACTCCAGATAAGATTCGTTATGACCTATTAACAGAAAGAACTAAATTAATTTTTTATACTGCATGGGAGATTGCTAATATGGACNAAAAGATTGAAGTAGATAAAGAGTAGAAAAAATTAAGAAAATTATATTCATTTTATTGGTGTCAATAATTGGTTGTAATAAAGAATCAATTAATCAAGAAAAAACTTTTACAGGTACTCTTGTTAAGCAAGGTATTTGCTTGAATTATGTAATTCAAGTAAATGATATTGATTTTCCACAAGAATTGATCGAAAAAATCTGGATAGATGAGTTTTCAGATATTGAATATAAAAATGTATTTGCCTTAGAAAGTGTATGTGATTTTCCTGAAAGNATAAGAGAAGGTTCATCTTTCGAATTTATCATAGACAATAAAAAAGAAAATAATTGTGCTGTTTGTCTAGCTTACACACCTGTTCCTAATAAGCATATTAGTATAACAGTTATTAAAGGGTAAAATAGCTTGAATTTTTCTAAATACAGAACTCACTCCTCTAAACATCCATTTTACGTTAATTCAACTGTCAGAGCACTGCCAATTAATAGCATTTTTACTCTATTTTTTGTAAATTAACAATGTATAAGGAAAACTAAAGAAAAAACCCCTCATTAGCTGAAGGGTTTATTTTAAACGTGTAATGTAACGGTTAACTTGGGTGGAAGAGCGGTCTCGAACCGCCGACCTCCTG
>JGI26382J51730_1000634_pt1 | contig 17225 bp, 11 predicted proteins | sample SaaInlV_165m_DNA_2_FD_51730 | JGI IMG/M metagenome (IMG submission 51730) | reverse complement strand
AATTTTCAGGTGCATTTTTTGGATCAACCGACCATCTCCACATTGATTCTTCTGGCTCATTTTTTGGATCCTCAAGATGTCTCCCTTCATAAGAGATATGAAGTAAATTAGCATCCATGCTGTAAGGACTTCCTCCTGATTTATGTTTCATTTCTACTGGAATATTATTATCAGTAGCATATTTCAATAATTTCTCTCTGCTTAAAAGATCCCATTCTCTCCATGGCGCAATTATCTTTATATCAGGATCAATAGCATAAGCCCCGAGTTCAAACCTTACCTGATCATTCCCTTTGCCCGTCGCTCCATGAGAAATTGCATTACAACCAGTTTTATGGGCTATTTGGACCAGTCTTTTAGCAATAAGTGGTCTAGCAATTGAAGTTCCTAAAAGATATTCGCCCTCGTATAAAGCATTTGCTCTAAACATAGGGAATACATAATCTCTTACAAACTCTTCTCTAAGATCTTCAATAAAAATTTCATTAACACCAGCTGATTTTGCCTTAGCTCTCGCTGGTTCAATCTCCTCTTTTTGCCCAAGGTCTGCTGTGAAAGTTACAACGTCACAATTATATTGTTGTTGTAACCACTTTAAAATCACCGAAGTATCAAGCCCACCAGAGTATGCCAATACAATTTTTTTAACACCTTTAATCATTTTTATTGTTTTCCTAATAACAAATATTCTANTAATGCTTTTTGCACATGAAGTCTATTTTCAGCCTCTTCCCAAACTACACTTTGTGGGCCATCAATAACTTCACCGGTTACCTCTTCTCCTCTATGCGCAGGCAAACAGTGCATAAACAAAACATCTTTTTTTGCTACGCCCATCATTTCCTTGTCAACCTGCCAACTAGCAAAATCTTTTAGTCTTTCTTTATTTTCCGATTCAAAACCCATACTCGTCCAGACGTCTGTAGTTAAGATGTCAGCATCTTTTGCGGCATCCATGGGGTCTTCATAATGAAAGAAATTATTTTTATTATCTATATCATTAGGCTCAATCTCATAACCTTTGGGTGTAGATACATTTAGTTCAAAATTAAGAAGCTCTGCAGCTTGAATCCATGTTTTACAAACATTATTTGAGTCACCTATCCAAGCCACCCTTTTACCCTCAATGGGCCCTCTTTTTTCTATGAAAGTAAAAATATCAGCGAGAATTTGGCAAGGATGGTACTCGTTAGTTAACCCATTAATAACGGGCACCCTTGAATTTTTAGCAAACCTTTCAATGATATCCTGCTCAAAAGTTCTGATCATTACAACATCAGACATTCTTGATATAACTTGTGCAGCATCCTCAACTGGCTCACCCCTTCCAAGCTGAGAGTCCCTGGTATTTAAGTAAACCGCACTCCCACCCATCTGATTCATTCCAGCCTCAAAAGAAAGCCTTGTTCTAGTACTAGCTTTCTCAAAAATCATAACTAATGTTCTGTCCTCAAGCGTCCAAGTTCTTTTATAGTTTTTGTAATTTGCTTTAATGATTGCAGCTCTCTTAAAAATATAAGAGAGTTCGTCAATATTCAAATNACTAAATTTTAGGAAATGTTTAACTTTTGCCATAAGCCTTTAATCATACTTTTCAAAAAATTCATCAATAGATTTAATCAATTTTGTTGCAACTAGCTTAGCCTCATCATTGTTAATGATTAATGGGGGTAACAGCCTAATGGTTTTATCTGATGTTACATTAATTAATAATTTATTTTTCATAGCTAATTCAACTAAAGCACCACAGGCAAAATTTAATTCAACCCCTATCATTAATCCCATATGTCTAATTGAAAGTATTTTATCATTTTGACTAAAATGCTTCTTCAATAAAGAACAAATCAGCTGTCCTTGGTTTAAGGCATTATTTAACAATCCTTCTTGTTTCATAATTTTTAAAGTAGTTAAGCCTGCAATCATCGCCAAGGGATTTCCACCAAAGGTAGAGCCATGCTTACCTGGCGTCATCAAGCTTGATACCTTTTCACTAGCAATACATGCGCCAATAGGAACGCCTGAAGCTAATCCCTTTGCTAGCGTCACAATATCCGGTTTTATATCGCTATTTTGATAAGCAAACCATTTTCCCGTTCTCCCAACGCCACACTGAACTTCATCAAAAATAAGTAACCAATTATTTTTATCGCAGATATTTCTTAGTTCTTTTAAATACTTTTTAAAGTTCTGAGGAACATTTACCCCTCCTTCACCTTGAATTGGCTCAACAAAAATAGCTGAAATTTTATTTTTTTTATTAGCGATTTCCTGTATAGCATCAATATTATCAAATGGCACTCTAACAAAACCTGACATTAGCGGCTCAAATCCTGCTTGCACTCTTCTACTTCCTGACGCACTCAAGGTCGCCATCGTTCTTCCATGAAATGCGTTATCCATAACAATAATTTCGGGTTGCTGAATATTTAAGGCGTGTCCATGAAGCCTTGCGATTTTAATAGCAGCTTCATTTGCCTCACATCCAGAATTGCAAAAAAATGTAGCGTTTAATTCTGATAAATAGGCTAACTCTTTACCTAATAAACATTGTTCTTCAATGTTATACAAATTAGAAATATGAATTAAATTTTTTATTTGCTCAGATACGGCCTCAACGAATTTTGGGTGACTATAACCCAAAGTATTAACCGCAATGCCAGCCAATGCATCTAAATACTTCTCTCCATCTTTCGTATGCAGCCAAACCCCTTCTCCTTTCTTAAAAGAGATTGGCAGCCTTTGATAAGTTAACATTAAGTTATTCATTAATAATTTCTCATAATACAAATAAAAACGGCGACCTAAAGTCGCCGTTAAATCCTTTAGGTATTAATTATAAGCCAAGAAGTGCTCGATGGGATAATCCATTTGTCATCAGAAGTAACATTGGTATTGATAACATTGTATTTGTTCTTGAGGCTAGTAATGCAACTCTCCTTGCCTTTACCTTTTCTTCGTCTGTTGCTTTTTTCATTCCTAGAATTTTTTGTTGATTTGGCCATATTAAACCCCAGACATTAAACAACATAACTGTGCCAAGCCAAGAACCTATACCAATAGCTTCAAATCCATTTTGCAATAAGAAAGCATCAGAAAAATTTGGGCCCAAAAGTGACGCGCCAGCTAACCAAGTGGCTAGGGCCGCCCATCTAAACCATAATAAAGCAAGCGGTGCAACGTGTTTAGTGATGCCTCCTGCACTTCCATCTGCTGCTGCATCCTTCAGAGCTGGTACTTGCACAAAATTAAAGTAATATAAAAGACCAATCCATGCAACACCCGCTATTACATGAAAGAACCTCATAAATCCATTGTATATGTTAGTTGCATCAGCCATTAATCCTGTTTCTCCAAAATCTAAAATTCCTATAAAAACAAAAATTAAAATAATACCCGCAACTACGGTCCCCTTAATAGAATCTAATGGATTTTTCATTAAATAAACTCCTGATGTTAAAATAATTTAGAAGAAGATTATTACATTAAATCAGTTTTAGCAAGTAGGCTAAACTTTTTATCAACAATCTCACCCACATAAGTAATTTAAATAGATAAGGATTAAAATGCCGCAAGTTCAAAATGGAGTGATTTGGATGATCATCGCTACATTCTTCTTTGCATTTATGGGGATGTTTGTAAAGCTTGGAAGTCCATTTTTTTCTGAAATCGAGCTTGTATTTTATCGGTCCTTTATAAGCCTAATCTTTATAGTTATAATTATTTCTAATAAAAAAATAAGCCTTAAGACAAATCACAAAAAATTACATTTTTATCGATCATTTGTTGGTTTTTTATCATTATTAGCTTTTTTTTATGCGATAAGTCACTTACCTCTTAGCACAGCAATTTCTTTAAACTATACATCCCCACTATTTGTAGCGCTTCTTATTCCATTTTTTTTACAAAGAAGGCCAGGGTTCAAGTTGTGTTGTATGTTATTAATTGGTTTCTTTGGAGCTTTCTTAGTCTTAAAACCTATCCTGATTGGTAACGATGCATATGTAGGGCTTATTGGTTTATTATCAGGGTTTGGTGCTGGTCTTGCTTATTTATTTATGGCTAAATTGGGACAAGCTAATGAACCTGACACCAGAGTCGTTTTTTATTTTACATTCCTATCATCACTTGGTGCGGCACTTCTTATGTTTTTTGAGAATATAAACTCAGAAATCATTGAGCATTGGTGGATGCTTTTGGGGCTTGGTATCTCTGCTACAATTGCTCAACTAGCACTAACAAAAGCTTATAGAGTTGGGAATACCATTAAGAATGCAGGGCTATCTTATTTAACGATCTTTTTTTCAAGTATTTTAGGTTTGATCTTTTTTTCTGAAATACTTGATGTACAAAGTATTGTGGGTATTTTATTAATTATCTTTTCTGGTATTTTTGTATCAAAAAAATAAATTATGGTTCGAGAAGCCCGCATCTAATTGCAATTAAAGCTATTTCTGCAGAGTTATTTGCATTGAGCTTTTGCTTTATATTATAAAGATGAGTTCCAACAGTTCTTGGACTTAAGCACATCGTATCAGCTATTTCATTCGTACTCCTTCCTTTTGCTAACGACATAAAAACTTCAAATTCTCTATCTGATAAAACTTCTATTGGGTTATTTTCACCAGATAACTGAGTAATTGCCATTTGTTGAGCAATGATGGGTTCCAGAAATTTCTTACCTGATTTAATTGTTCTGATAGCTTTAATTAATTCTTCTGCTGCACTTCTTTTTGTAACATAGCCTAACGCCCCGGCTGCTAGCACTCTTGTTGGATGTACTGAATCTTCATGAGCAGAGAGAACTAATATCTTTGCATTTTTATCATGAGCGCAAATTCGATCAATGGCTTCAATACCCCCAATTCCTGGCATAGTAATATCCATAATTACAATATCTGGCTTTTGTTCTTTAAATGCTTTGATTCCCAACTCACCAGACTCTGCCTCCGCTATCACAGTCATGTCAGGCTCTGCCTCAATGAGCATCTTAAAACCCATTCTAACTACAGCATGATCGTCAACCAATAATATTTTTATATCGCTCATTTTTCCTTTGCCTTAAGAAGTTGGAATGACAACAGTTAAGTGTGTTCCTTTTTTTTCGCTTGATTTTATTTCTAATTTTCCATTGAGAGCTTGTGCCCTCTCTTTAATCCCCATCAACCCAAATTGTTTTGTCTTTTTTAAAATTTTAAGATCGAAGCCTTCTCCATCATCAACACATTCAATTTTAAGGGTATCTTTTGTTTTTAGTAAAGATATATTTATAGATGTAGCCTTGGCATGTTTGATAACATTATTCATCGCTTCTTGAATTATGCGATAAACATTTATATTTACAACCTCACCTAAGAAGTCAACATCACCTTTAATTTTCAAATTAACTTTTAAAGATGGGTGCTGAGATTGCCACTTATTCATTTCATCTTTAAGTGTTTCGCTTAAACCTAAGTTATCTAAGGACCCAGGCCTAAGCTTCCTTATAATATTATGCATGCCATCATAAATTTGATTCGCAGCCGCTGTCACCGACGACGCACTTGTTTCTATTGCCTCATCTTTGCCTTTTGAGCGATTTAAAATATTTTGAGAAAAAATTTTGATGGCTGAGACATATTGACCTAATTCATCATGAAGCTCTCTGGCCAGACTCTTTCTTTCATCCTCTACATGCTCTTGAATAATAGATGTGAGCTCTCTATTTTTTCGAAGCTCTGCTCTGGATCTTTTAGCAACCATTTTTTCTGATATGTCTCTCATGCTTACAATATTACCAATGATTTTTTTTGTTGTAGGATCAACAAGCAATGATGCAGAAATTGAAACATCAACCAATTTACCTGACTTACTTTTTCTTTTAGTTTCAATATGTTGTAAAAAATTTTTGCTTTTTATTTTTTTTAGATTTTTGTTAAATTCCTCCAATAAAAATTCTGGAACAATGATTTTGGCCGATTTTCCTAAAATCTGTTTTCTTTTGTATTTAAACATTCTTTCAGCTGAGTTATTCCAAAAGGTAATATTAAGTTTTTCATCATGAATCATGACTGCATCAGCCGTCTGTTCAGCAATAAGTGCAAGTCGCTTATTTTCAAGAATTTGATTTTCAAGTGAGTCCCCCATCATATTAAAATTTTTAGCAATTGCAGAAAACTCTGGAACATCAAAACTTGGAATCCTTGCACCTAAATCACCCTTACCCATTTTTTCAATTGCTTTTATCATCGGCTTTATAGGGCGCAACCAACCCCCTAGTGCTTTGTAGGCAATAATATTTATAAAAATGAAGAACAGCATTGCAGTAAAAAAAATAGATTTAATGGAAACCCAAGCCTCACGAATGGCTCCTGAGGGATTAGAGGAAACAATTAATCTTCCAAATCTAATTACCCTTGTACCTACCATCTCCTNTGGTGCAAGAAAATTTGAAAACCATTGTGGTGGATGAACATCTAGCCGATAGNTAGATTGAGGTGTTTTATAAATCAAATTATTTTGAAGGTCATATAACAAGATGTCATTACTCCTTACATAACCTAACTCCTCTAAAAATTGAGCCATCACATAGTCCGTTGTACCCCAATTAGGATTTTGTGCCGAACTCACAATAACTGTATCCAATAATTGCATTGTTACTTTGTGTGCAGATTCAACACCTTCAAGTATTGAGTTTTTGGATGATTTCATCATGACAAACATCAAAGTGACAATAAAAACTGCCATGATCAGCGTAAGAAGAANATTAAACCTGTACCTCAGCCCCATATTTTAACTTTTTATAACAAAATATTAATTTAGATATAAACATTTAACATTGGAATGTATTTATATACAAGGGTATATTCATGAGTTTTATTTGACACCAAAAATTAGAGTAATATACATATATATGAGTTATATGAGTTGAATTCAATTTTAGTTATGGTAAATTACTGAAGTAATATCACTTTTAAATCCGGAGGGGGGTTTATTTAGTTAAACCCCATAAGCTTCAATGTCAATAGAATCTATACATACAGAAGATCGAATTTTTTATCCTAGCAAACAAACATCAAAAAATGCAAGAGTATCTAATTTGTCAGAATACCAAAAATTATGTGAAAATTTTAAAACAGATTATGAAGGTGCATGGGCTGCTGTCGCTAAAGAACTGCTTATTTGGGACAAACCATTTACAAAGAGATTGAATGATAAAACTCCTCCTTTTTATAAATGGTTTGAGGATGGGAAATTAAATGCCTCGTTCAACTGTTTAGATAGGCATGTTGATTCTAAGCCAAATAAAACAGCCATTATTTTTGAGGCGGATGACGGTAATGTTACAAAAATATCTTACCTGGAGCTTTATCATAAAGTTTGCCAATTTTCGAATGGCTTAAAGACACTAAATTTAAATGTCGGGGATAGAGTTATTATATATCTCCCTATGGGAATTGAAGCAATAATAGCTATGCAAGCTTGTGCAAGGCTTGGGCTTACACATTCCGTTGTTTTTGGAGGGTTTTCAGCTAAGAGTCTTCAAGAAAGAATATCGGATACAGAAGCAAGGCTTGTTATAACCTCTGATGGTCAATTTCGTGGGGGCAAAGCCATCCCTTTAAAAAAGGCTATTGACGATGCAATCGATATGGGTGGTTGTGACTCCATAGATAAGGTGATTGTTTTTAATAGAACTAACGAACCTTTTCCTAAAAATAATCGGGATGTTATGTGGGATGATTTAATAGAAAACCAATCAACCGAATGTCCTGCAGTTTCCGTTTCAGCCGAGCACCCACTTTTTATTTTATATACCTCTGGCTCAACTGGAAAACCTAAAGGTGTGCAGCATTCAACAGCTGGATTTTTATTGCACGCAATCAATACCTGTCGCCTAACATTTGATCTTCAAGACAATGATATTTATTGGTGTACCGCAGATGTAGGATGGATAACTGGCCATACCTATGTTGCCTATGGGCCAACTGCGATGGGTGTTACGCAGGTTATTTTTGAGGGTGTTCCTACTTATCCAGATGCAGGTCGATTTTGGCAGCTCATTGAAAAACATAAGGTGAGTGTTTTCTACACAGCTCCAACGGCAATAAGAGCACTAACTAAGGCGTCTGACATTAATCAAGAAACCCACCCCAATAAATTTAATCTCAGCTCCTTAAGGATCTTAGGGACTGTTGGCGAGCCCATCAACCCAGAAGCCTGGATGTGGTATTACAAAAATGTTGGTAACAACAAATGCCCCATCGTAGATACATTTTGGCAAACTGAGACAGGGGGTCATGTAATTACCCCTCTCCCAGGAGCTACTCCATTAATACCAGGCTCATGCACACTCCCATTCCCTGGAATAGACATAGATGTTGTTGATGAAAATGGTGATGACTTGGAATGGGGAAACGGGGGGCTTCTTGTAATAAAAAAACCATGGCCATCAATGATAAGAGCTATATGGCGAGACCCTGATCGATTTAAGAAAAGTTACTTCCCAATAGAGATAGGTGGAAAATATTACCTTGCGGGTGATGGGGCTATTAGAGATAAGAAGAGTGGCTACTTCACTATTATGGGCAGGATAGATGATGTTCTTAATGTCTCAGGTCATCGCTTAGGAACGATGGAGGTTGAATCGGCCCTTGTTTCAAATGAATTAGTTACTGAGGCTGCTGTAATTGGAAGGCCTTGTGATCTTAAGGGTGAGTCAATAGTTGCTTTTGTTGTGCTTAAAGGTGATCGTCCATCTAAACAAAATCATAAATTAATTGTTAATCAATTAAGAGATTGGGTTGCAAAAGAAATTGGGCCTATTGCCAAACCAGAGGAAATTAGATTTGGTGACAACCTTCCTAAAACACGATCTGGAAAAATAATGCGTCGGCTATTAAGAAGCATTGCCAAAGGTGAGAAAATTTCAGCAGATATCTCAACGCTAGAAAACCCAAAAATCTTAGAGCAGCTTAGCGAAAAATTATAGACAACACCCTCAAAAGCATTAGAATGTAGACTATAAAAATAAAGCTGCCTACATGAAAAAAGCCCAAATAAAACTAATCAAAAAAATNTCTTTATGGATTTCAGTATTAGTCTTTGGTCTATTTATTCTTGGATATTTAGCATTTTATTTTTTGGTTCAAACAAACCTCGACTATTATAAAAACAAACTCATAACAGCTCTTTCAAGCGAAACTAATAAAAAGGTAACAATAGAAAGCTTTGGTGCGAAGTGGAATGTTACCAACCCTCGCTTCATAATTGAGAACTTTTCAATTTATGCCAATACATCTGAAAAGTCATTTACACTCAAAAAATTTGAGGTCGATGTTTCATGGATGTCGTTAATTAAATTTGATTTAATTTTAGACCAGATTACCCTTTTTGAGCCAGAAGTTGAAATTGAAAAAATCAGTGAAGTAGACTATTTAATTGGTGGGTGGGCAACATCATATGATCCAGACACTATTAATGAGCTTGATGGAAAGTTTATTGATTGGCTTTTAAATCAAGATGAAGTACAGGTTATTAATGCCAAATTTACTTGGATTGATAAAACGCGCCCCAACAGCCCGCCTCTTATTCTAAGTGACCTCAACCTTTCTTATAGCTCCTCAGATCTTTTGAGCTATTTAGATCGCCATATGGTTTATCTTGATTTTTATTCTTCCGCAGGTACAAAGGAGAAGGTTTCTCTCAGCGGCCATTTTGATGCAGGCTCTACTGATGAATTTGAAGAAATAGATGGTGCATTATTATTTAAATTTAATAATTTAGACTTATATGCCTTTTCCCCTTGGATTAATTACCCATTAGCTATTAAAGATGGTGTTGGTTCATTATCTATTAATATTGAATTTGAAAATGGGAAGCTAACAGAGGGCGGTAGCTCCTTCAAAGTAAAAGACTTGAATGCAAAAACCATGAATAGCAACAAAGAGGGAATGGTTTTTAAAGATATCTCGGGTGATGTCAATCTAAAATTAGTTGATGACGACATGGTCATTATTTTGGATAATTTATTCTTAACAACAAATAGCAAACTTAAATTTGAAAATTCTTCAGCCTCAATTAAATATAACTTAGAAAAAAACCAAATCAACAGACTCACGATGGTTGTAGATAGATTTGACCTTGGTTCTATAAGTGAAATATCAAATCAATTTGTACCAGAAAGCCATAATACGAACACCATAATCAATGGCCTATCAGCAGAAGGAGAGATAGATAATCTTAAATTAAAATGGCAAAGAGCAAAAGGTAAACAAGACCCAAACATAAAACTCAGCGCTCAACTTTTAAAGGTCAAGATAGATGAATTTGAAAACTTCCCTGGGCTTAGCAATGTTACAGGTGAAATAAAGATAAAAAACGAAAAAGGAAGTATAAAGTCTGTTTCAAGAGATATGACACTCACTAAAAGGGATGTCTTTAGGGGGGTGCTTAAATTTAATCAATTTACCGGGTCAGTGAATTGGAATAATGATAAATACTCATTTAATGACATAACAATTAAAGACGACTATATGGAGGCTACGCTCGATGGGATTGTTAAATATAAAAGCATTGATGACCTTTATGTTGATATAAATATTAACAGCCCTTCATTAAGTATCCCTAATTTTAAAGCTTATTATCCAAAACAAATCGGTACTGATGGTTTGGGATGGCTTGACACCTCACTTTTAGAAGGTGTTGCAAAAAATACCAATATACAAATAAAAGGTAAGGTTAAGGATTTTCCATTCATTGATGAAAATAACCAACCAGACTTAAGCAAAGGTCACTTTAGGGTTAGGTCGTCAGTAAAGGACAGTTTTATAGAGTACGGAGATGGTTGGCCCGAAATGGAAAAATTTGATGCAGAGGTAAGCGTGAATGGAGGCGATGTATTCATCACGAGTCAAAAAGGTGAGTTAGATAAAAGTGTGATTAAGGTTTTTAATGGGTCCATAACGCCCTTTACAGCCGATGAAGTCGTTCTGAATATTGATGTAGTTATGGATAGCGCTGTGGAAAATATTATTTTTGCGATCAACAACAGCCCAATAAAAAAGAAAACGAAAGGCGTCTTCGATGATATGGAAGGTAAAGGAGATGGGGAACTTAAGCTTGTCCTTAATGTGGGCTTTGATGACCTTGATAATATTCCGTTTAAGGGATCTTACGAATTTCTTGGAAGCACACTCGAAAATCCGCAACTAGAAATCCCTCCTATTGCGGACCTTAGGGGTAAGGTGGAAATTAATAGTGATGACGTAAAGATTTCTAATTTGAATGGAGAATTGTTCGGTGAACCATTAAACCTCAAAATGAAGAATGTTGATGGCGCTACCATCATCGATCTTAAAGGAGTAATCGGAGAAGATATGATAAAAGAGACTCTTGGAGAGATTTGGTTAAAAAATATTAATGGTCAAGCTGATTGGGAAGGAAAAATAACGCTATATGAAAATGAAAGTCAATTTAAAATTACAAGTAACCTGGTAGGAATTCAAATTAAAGATTTATCTTTTCTTGATAAAGTAAAAAATAAATCAGAAGATACCGAACTTAAACTTGTGATTCATAAACAGTCCACAGGAGTAGATTCAGATATCATTAACATTTCTTTAGGCGATCATGTAAAAGGACTCATTAATAGTCAGAATGATGAAAATGGGGATCCATCAATCACTAATGGCCTTGTTGAAGTTAATTCAGATAAAAAAATAAAAATACCAGATTCAGGTATTCTATTTGTAGCAAACCTTAATGAAGTTAACCTGGAGGAATTGGTGAATTTAATTCCGGATGGCGGATCAGAAATCTCGGAAGAAGAAAGCTCATCGTCAGAATCTTTGGATATCGAGGCGAAACTGAATATAAAAAAACTTGATGCTTATGGATACATTTTCAATAGCTTTAAACTTAAGTTAAGACCTGAAGATCCTGGAGTTATTGTTCAGCTGGATGGTGAAGGGGCTAGAGGAAACATTCTTTGGAATCCAGATAAGAATTTAATTAAAGCAAGATTTGAAGAGCTTCATCTGATAGGCAGTGATGATTCAATAGAGGAATGGGAGGGGGCCTATGAGTCAAAAGACCCCATCATTAAAGCCCCCCTTAAAATTGACTTAAAAATTCAAGAGTTTTTACTTAAATCGAAGTATTTTGATAATGATTTGAACGGAAACTTAACTTTTCAAGCGAGCAAAACTAATAACAAGTGGTTTATTGACTTATTTAAATTCCTTAATCCTGACTATGCATTTAAAGTCACAGGGGTTTGGCATGATGAGGCGGTTAAACCTGACACAGAAATTGATTTTAATTTGAAAATTACAGATTTAAATAAAACGCTTGAAGAATTTAATNTTAACAAGCTTATGAAGGGTGGCTTAGGTGAATTGAACGGAAAACTATCTTGGCCACAAAGTCCATGGAAATTTGATCGGCATGAAGCCTACGGATCCATTTCAATTAATATGGACAAGGGGGTTATACTCGAAGCACAACCAGGCGCGATGGGAAGATTGTTTGGATTGCTATCACTTCAATCGCTTCCAAGTAGGCTTAGCTTAGATTTTAGTGACCTATTTGAGGATGGATTTGCTTTTAATACAATCGATGGCTACGTAAAACTAAAAGATAGCACCTTACATTCGGAAAACTTTGAAATCAAAGGTCCGGCAGCGGATATCACAATTGAGGGTGATATTAATATCAAAGAAGAAACGCAGGACTTAATTGTTACCATTACACCTAACGTGACAGATACTATGTCTATTGCAGCCCTTGCTGGAGGTCCAATTGCGGGAGCTGCGGCTTTTGTTTTTCAAAAGCTTCTCAATGACCCACTCAATGAGGTACTAACAGACCAGTATAGATTAACAGGTTCATGGAAAGATCCTCAGGAGACGCCAATTGACAGAGATACCTTGAAAAATTTAGGTGAAGGTATTTCCGAACAAATAGATGAACAAATTATCAATCCAACACAAGAATTATTTAAATAAAGCTATTAACTAATGCAAGATTTTAGACTTTCCAACGAATACATAATCAACAAAAGTGACCTCAGTCACCAAAACTTATTTAAATATCTTGATGAGATTAAGAATAATTCAGCAGATTATGCAGATATTTACTTCCAATACAGTAAAAATGAATTCTGGTCACTAGAAGATGGCGTTGTTAAAAATGGAAGTTATTCAATCGATCAAGGGGTAGGTATTCGTTCAATCTCAGGTGAAAAAACTGCATTCACCTACTCTGATGATATATCAAATTCTGCATTAAAATCAGCAGTTCAGGTAATAAAGTCAATGAGCAATCATGGAAAAGGTGCCACTTACCAATTACCCAAAAGCAATACCTCAGCTCAAAAATACACAAATGAAGACCCCATCCGGAGTATTAAAAATACTGAAAAAATACAGATTCTAGAAAAGATTGATAATCTTGCTAAAGCCTTAAGCCCCTTGGTTACAAAAGTATCTGCCTCGCTTGCCTCGAGTTTTGATGTAATTTTAATTCAGAATCATTTTGGGCAACTGGTTGAAGATGTCAGGCCCTTAGTTCGTTTATCGGTTTCAGTGATTGTAGAGTCAAAAGGGAAGCGAGAACAAGGGTCTTCAGGCGGGGGTGGAAGATATAGCCTACAATATTTCGATGATGAAATATTAACCAAATACGCAAAAGAAGCCGTAGATAATGCGCTTACAAATTTAGAGGCTGAAGCTTCGCCTGCTGGCTCAATGACAGTTGTGTTAGGCTCGGGATGGCCGGGCATATTACTTCACGAGGCAATTGGCCATGGATTGGAAGGTGACTTTAACAGAAAAGGCACCTCCGCCTTCAGCAACAAAATAGGCCAGCAAGTTGCTGCTAAAGGAATTCACATTGTTGATGATGGGACAATTGAAGGTAGAAGAGGCTCATTAAATGTTGANGACGAAGGGAATGCAACAAAAAATACAACACTNATTGAAGATGGAAAATTAGTTGGATACATCCAGGATGCGCAGAATGCAAGATTAATGAATATGGATGTAACAGGCAANGGAAGAAGAGAGTCATACGCCCACCTACCAATGCCGAGAATGACTAATACATATATGCTAAATGGAAATCACACAAAAGAAGAAATAATAAGATCGGTAAAAAATGGATTATATGCCAATAATTTTGGGGGTGGACAAGTTGATATCACAAGCGGTAAATTTGTTTTTTCTGCATCTGAGGCATATTTAATCAAAGATGGTCGTATTAGTNGCCCCGTTAAAGGAGCTTCAATTATTGGTAACGGCCCANATATTCTTAAACAAGTTAGTATGGTGGGTAATGATCTTAATCTTGATTCGGGCGTTGGGACTTGTGGTAAAGAGGGTCAAAGTGTCCCCGTCGGTGTTGGTCAACCTACCTTAAAAATTGATAATATCGTTGTTGGTGGAACGAATTAATCTCTTTATTTAACACGGTTCTTATACTCAAGCGTTCTTGTGTCGATTTCAATCTTGTCACCATTGTCACAGAAGATGGGAACCATAACCTCAAACCCTGTGCTTAGCTTAGCTGGCTTCATGACCTTGCCGGAGGTAGTGTCGCCCTTCACAGCTGGTTCTGTATAGGTTATTTCTCTAATCACGGAATTTGGAAGCTCTACCGATATCGGCCTCTCCTCATAAAAAATAATTTCGCATGCCATTCCATCCTCTAAAAACTTTAGGGTGCTCTCCATGCCACCTTTATCAATCTCATATTGATTGAAATCTGAATCCAAAAATATATAGTTCGGATCAGAAAAATAAGAGTACGTTACCTCTTTTTTTTCTAGGATAACTAGGTCAAATTTATCTGTAGCTTGATAGATTTTTTCTGCCGCATTATCAGTCAGCAAATTCTTCATTTTCATTTTAACAATCGCTGCGTTCTGCCTTCGACCTGATTTCGAAATATTGTATTCTGACTTTTGAACCACCATGGGCGACCCGTCAACAATAATTACGTTCCCCACCCTCACCTCTTGTGCAGTTTTCATTGCAATCCTTCAAAATTATTTTTTTTGATTATACCTTTTTAATAGTCAATCTTTATAATTGTATAACTGGTATGAACACCGTTAATGTTTACATTAACCGTATCTTTTTTTTCTCGGCCCAACAAAGATCTTCCNAGNGGAGAAACCCAGCTTATATATTGGCTATCATGGTCAGTCTCATGCTGACCTACAACCCTTAACTTTAAAGTTTTGTTTTTTTGGTCTTGGAATAATTCAACATATGCACCAAAAAAAATCTTTTCTCTATTTATATTCTCACTTGACTGAATAATATCGGCATTTTCAATAATTGTTGTCAGAAATTTAATCCTAGAGTCAATTTGTCTTAACTTTTTTTTCCCGTAAATATAATCTCCATTTTCACTTCGGTCACCATTTCCCGCTGCCCAGGATACGACCTCAACAATCTTTGGCCTCTCATGCCTGATAAGGCTAGACAGCTCTTCTTGGAGTCTCTTGAAGCCTTCTAAAGTGATGTAATTTTTACCTTTTGCCATTTTTCCTAAAAGCTATACATTAATTTTGAGTTAAAATTAAAATAATGATAAACAATTCTTACAGCATCGTAGTATGTGAAAATGAAATCCAAGCAAATGATATTAGGCTTACCTATAAAAAACAATCAAAAATTAATGTATTAAAAATTCCTAAGATTAAAACTTTAGACAATTGGATAGCTAGTGAATATCAAGACTATCTAATGATAGAAAAAGTCAAAAAAGANCTCTTCATATTAAACGGTATTGAGGAAAAAATTATATGGGAAAGAATAATAAGAAATGATCTCAAAAAAAGACAGGAAAATAAAGTAACAGACATCACAAATATTGCCCAACAGGCAATAAATGCAAATAGAATCTTATCAACTTATCATATAGATGATAGTGAATTACAGAAAAATATGGCATACAAAGAACCTAAATACTTTCAAGGGTGGAGGGGTAGTTTTCAAAAAGAATGTGCTCAAAAAAGCCTTATAACAAAATATGACTTTATAAATCAATTTACAGAACTTCAAAAACAAAAGGAAATCATTAAAAATGAAAAAATATTATTTATAAGCCTCGATAAATTTAAAATTAGCCATCAAAAACTTTTTGAAGCAATGGGTANAAATAATGAAGTTATAAATGATTTAGATGGGGAAATTATAAAATCCACTCCAATTCATAACGCATTCCAGACCTATGATCATGAGATATCTGCAGTAGTAGGATGGATCAAAGAAAAAATATCAAAGAAAAAAACTAAATTACTCATAATGACGCCAGCACTTGAGAGGTTTCAGGTGAAACTTCAAAATGAAATAGACAGAAATATTCAGCCATCAATTTTTAATGATATGCAAACTAATAGTATCTTGAATACAAGTCTTAAAAGACCATTATCAGCAGAACCAATAATACGAGCTGCTTTAATTTTGATTAAGATCAATGAAAATAAACTAATACCATTAAAAGAGCTCCATGAATTAATGCTGTTTGATAACTGGATAGCAGAAGACAGTTTTTTATATAGACAGTATTTTGCAAATCAATTAAAAGAAAGCAAGAAACATTTTATTTCTTTAAAAGACNTACAGGGTTTATTAAAAAAATCCTTTTCTGTTGGTCAAAAAAATAATCCTCAAATGCTCCTTGATGCTTTCAATNTTATTCAAAATAACCGAGATAAGTGGCATAAATACAATAAACCCTCCAATTGGAATGANCTNATATATGAATATCTATCAAAATTAAACTTTGGAAAAATAAGTAACTTAATACACTTTGAAAACAATAATTTAAAAGAATTTTTTAAAGTATTAAATCAACTAAATGATAGTAAGGTAGTACCTGAAAAATTAGAATTATCAGAGTACTATACTTACCTAGAATACTACCTTGAAAACTTTGTGCCTAACCAACCAAACAAAGAAGCGTACATCGATATTTACGGTTTTTATGAAAACCCCACAAAAAAATATGATGCCATATGGCTGATGAATATGAATGATAATTTCTGGCCTAAGAAAGAAGAATACAATCCTTTTTTATCAAAAAAAATTCAGGAGAAATGTAATTTATTTAATAATACTTATCAAAAAAAGTTTTATTTAAATAAAATAACGAGACTTTCAAAATTATCACCAGAATTATCTATCTCCTTCTCGCTAAAGGATAAGGACACAGTTCTATCCGCTTCACCCTGGAACCAA
>JGI26382J51730_1000610_pt1 | contig 17564 bp, 15 predicted proteins | sample SaaInlV_165m_DNA_2_FD_51730 | JGI IMG/M metagenome (IMG submission 51730) | reverse complement strand
TGATGGTGTTTTGGTTAGGCAGACAATAAAAATTTCAGGTATAGATGGTGTTGCACTTACTAAACTAGATGTTCTTGATGAATTAGATGAAATTAAAATGTGTGTTGAGTATGAACTTGATGGAAAAAAAATAGATTATTTGCCTGCAGCAGTTGAAGATCAGTTAAAAATAAAACCAGTTTACAAAACCTTTCCTGGATGGAAAATATCTACCAATGGGATCAAAGATATGAATGCTTTACCTAAAAATGCAAAAAAATATATTTATGCAGTAGAAAATTTTATAGGCGCAAAAGTATCTAGCATATCCACCAGTCCCGAAAGAGATGATACTATTTTAGTTGAAAATCCTTTTGATATTTAATTTACAGGTAGCAAATTTTTAGATTTTGCCATAAGTAGCATTTGTTTTTGTAATTTCTCAAATGCTTTATTTTCAATTTGTCTTACTCTTTCTCGACTAATCTTATGTTTTTTACTCAAATCCTCTAAAGTTGTCGGGTTGTCATTTAACCTTCTAGAATATAAAATTTCTTTTTCTCTTTCATTTAAAACTTTGATTGAATTTTTTAATAAATCTTTTCTTTGTTCCATTTCTTCTTGATGAGCAAATTTTAGATCATGATCTAGTTCTTTATCAACTAACCAATCTTGCCATTCATCTCCGTCTTCACCAACTTGAGCATTTAATGAAAATTCTTTACCAGAAAGTCTTCTATTCATTGAGACAACTTCATCTTTACTTACATCTAATTTATTAGCTATTTCATTAACATGTTCGTCTCTTAAATCTCCTTCTGTTTGTGGTGCTATTTGATTTTTTATTTTTTTGAGATTAAAAAATAATTTTTTTTGAGCTGTAGTTGTTCCTATTTTAACTAAGCTCCAAGATCTTAGTATATATTCCTGTATAGAAGCCTTGATCCACCACATNGCATATGTTGCTAATCTAAAACCTTTTTCTGGCTCAAATTTTTTAACAGCTTGCATAAGACCAACGTTTCCTTCAGAAATCATTTCATTTACAGGTAATCCATAACCTTTGTATCCCATTGCAATTTTAGCCACTAATCTTAGATGACTGGTAACCAATTTTTCTGCTGCTTTAATATTTCCTGTAGTTTTCCAATTTTTTGCTAACATGTACTCTTCTTCTGCAGCTAGCATTGGAAATTTTTTAATTTGTTCTAAATATGCAGACAGACCTCCTTCATTTGAAAGAGCTGGCACATTGCTATTAAAAGTTGCATTCATAGAAGTATTTATTTAATTAACTATATTAAATTTTCAATGGTTTATTAGCTAGTATTTTTAAGCATTTTTAATAAATTATTCAGTTCTTGTGGCAAAATTGAGGAAAAAATCATTTCTTCATTAGTTTTTGGATGAATGAAACCCAGAGTTTTTGCATGTAAAAATTGTCTATTTAATTTAGAGATTAAACTTTCTAATCCCATATCAATATTTTTTAGCTTCTTGTATTTTTTTTTATATTTATCATCCCCAACAATGCTGTTTCCCATATGAGTCATATGAACACGAATTTGATGAGTTCTTCCAGTTTCTAATTTACACTCAACTAAACTTAATGTTGGTGTTTTATCGTTTTCAAAAATTTCTATAGTTTTATAATTGGTAATTGCATGCTTACCTTTAGATCTGCTAACCTCCATTAATTGTCTGTTCTTTGAGCTTCGAGTTATAAAAGTATCAATTCTACCAGATGAAGGTCTTAGTTTGCCCCAAATTAACAGCTGATAAACCCTTGTGATTGTATGATCGCTAAATTGTTTTGATAAGTTTTCATGTGTTTCATTATTTTTTGCAATAACCACTAAGCCTGATGTGTTTTTATCAATTCTATGTACTATCCCTGGTCTAAGTTCATCTCCAATAGTTGATAGTGAGTTATTATCATAATGCATTAACGCATTGACAATTGTTTTGTCATAATTTCCAGCTCCTGGATGCATAATTATTCCAGCTGGTTTGTTGATTACTAACAGATCTTCATCTTCATGAATTATTTCCAATTTAAAATCATAAGGTTTTAGTGACGCCACTTCAGGTTTTGGGATATTAAGGCTTAATTTGTCACCAGTTAAAACTTTTTTTGAAGGACTTTTAATAATTTCATCATTTAGTTTTAGTTTTTCATTAAGGATTAAATTTTTAATTCTAGTTCTGCTAATCAATTCTTCTCTTTTGTTGATTAATACATCAACTCTTAGATTATTTTCATTTTCTTCAACTATAAAATTAATGTTTTTTTCCATAAAAATATTATATTAATACTAAATGCGCTTGTAGCTCAACTGGATAGAGCGCCTGACTTCGGATCAGGAGGTTCTGGGTTCGACTCCTAGCAGGCGCACCAATTTATTCACCAATATTGATTAAAGTTCCTTTATCCCTGGCTTTATCAAAAGAATAATAAAATACAGATATTGCTATAAATAGATATATAGCGTTGAGATAAAGTGCTTGAATAATATTTTCATAATTTACTAATTGATTGACCAGTATATTTCTTGTTTCTTCAAAAATGTAAACTAATGGAAGCAAATAAGCTATTGATTGAAAAATTTCTGGCAAAATTTCAACTGGATAATAAATACAGCCGAAAGGTGCCAATAGAAACATTGTAGACCAAGCAATATTTTCAAAAGATGGTCCAAATCTCAATAGTCCTGAGGCAACAAAAATACCAAGTGTAATTCCAAAAATATATAAACTCAAAAAAAGAAATGCTAATGGTAAACCTAAATCTAATAAAGATATTCCAAATAGTGGAGAAGTTAGCAATATTGCTGGCACAAGACCTATCAAGGCTCTAATTAAAGCTGTAAAAACTAGTGACACAATAATTTCACTAATCTTCATTGGNGCAATAAAAAGATTGGTAAAATTTCTACTCCATATTTCCTCTAAAAATAACATATTAAAACCAATACTTGTTCTAAATAAAAAGTCATAAAGAATGGCGCAAGATAGAATTACTCCAACAGCACCACTATAATAATTACTATTGGCTGCAAAAAAATTTGAAATAAAACCCCATAAGGTTATTTGGATAGATGGCCAATATATTAAATCTAATATTCTTGGAAAAGATCTACTTATTAAATAAAAGTGTCTTAAAAAAAGACCATAAATTCTAGTTAAACTCATTTTTAGTCCTCACAAGTTCTAGAAATACTTCTTCTAAGTTTTTTCTTCCATGTTTTTTAATTAAATCATCTGGAGTACCACTATCGATAATATCACCACCCTTCATCATCAGCACAGAACTGCATAGTCTTTTAACTTCATCCATATTATGTGAAGCCAGTAATACTGATATTTTTTTCTCTTTTTTATAATTTTCTAAAAATGTTCTTACAAAGTCACCAGTTTCTGGATCTAAAGATGCCGTAGGTTCATCAAGTAAAAGTACAGTAGGCTCATTTATTAATGCTTTAGCCAAGCTAACTCTATTCTTTTGTCCCGAAGAAAGTTCTCCTGTAATTTTATCTAAAAGATTATTTAATCTTAGTTTATTTGATAGGTAATCAATTCGTTCATTTAAATTATTAATATTATATAATTTTCCATAGACAGTTAAATTTTGTTTTACAGTAAGTTTTTTTGGTAGCTCAATATATGGAGATATAAAATTCATTTTATGAAGAAGAGAAATTTTTTTTTTTTCAATATCAATTCCATTAATTAAGACTTGTCCACTAGTTGGTTTTAGTAAGCCAAGAATCATTCCGATTGTAGTAGTTTTCCCACAACCATTTGGACCTAGTAAGCCAACTATCTCATTTTCATTTATCTTAAAATTTATATTGTTTACAGCTTGTTTCGATTTGTATGATTTAGATAGATTAATTACTTCAATTGAATTTTGCATTTAATATTTAGAAGCTCTATTTAGTCTATCATTTATTGTTTTACCAATTCCAATATTTGGAATTTTTTCTACTGCAATCATTTTATACCCATCTCTTTTAATGTTTCTTAATAAAGAGTATAAATTTTTTGCAGCTTGTTTTAGATCATTTTTTTTACTTAAATAATAATAATTTTTAAATGTAATTTTTCTTTTCTTAATTAACAAAAAAGCTTCATTGTTTTTTGGATCTTTAACATTTGTTCTTAACGGAATACCCGGTGAATAATGTAAAGGAAATTGACCAGGTGCAATTTTCTTTTTTGAGTTAGTGTCAATTACAATTCTTTTTTTTAATATTTTTTCTATTTTTGAAATATCTAGTCCTCCAAATCTTAATATTGTTGGTTTAGCTGTTAGATTAATAATTGTTGATTCAACACCAATTTGGCACTTACCACCATTTAAGATATATTTAATTTTTGATCCAAATTCTTCAATAACGTCTGACGCTTGAACAGAACTTAATTTGGTAGATATATTTGCACTTGGTGCTGCTAATGGATAGTTTAAATTCTTAAGTAATTTTCTAAATAAAAATGCTTAGGAAATCGAACAGCAAGAGTTTTTTGTTTATTAGTTACAAAATTAGAAATTTTAGAATCTTTTTTTAATTTAAGAATAAATGTTATAGGCCCAGGGGAAAACTTATTAAAAAGTTTAATGAAATTATCATTAATATGACAATCTTGTTTGAGTTTATTAATATCATAATAATGGACAATTAATGGGTTGTTAGCTGGTCTTTTTTTTAGCTTAAATATTTTTTTTACAGCAATATCAGAATAAGCATTTCCTGCTAACCCGTAGACAGTTTCGGTAGGTACAGCTATACAATCATTTTTATCTAAATATTTTTTTGCTTTTTTGATATTTGATTGAATAGATTTCATGTATTAGTAATTATTATTATATGAAAGATAAAAATTTACCACCTGATAATAATACAAGTTCACTTGAAGAGTTAACAGATCAAGCAAATCAAATCATTGAGTCATTAGAAAATGAAAAAGATTTAAATAATTCTGTTGAAAGTTACCAGCAATTATTGAAGTTAAATAATATTATTGAAAAAAAATTTCGCAAAAATTTTAGATCTATAAGTGAAGAGACCAATAAAAAAGTTAAAAAAATTATTAAAAAGAAATGAAGACCAAACTTAATAGGATTGCAAAGGACACAAATTTTTTTTTAAAAGATTTTCTTAATAAGCAAAATAACTCAAAATTAATCCCGGCCATAAAGTATGGTTTGTTTCCTGGTGGAAAAAAAATTAGATCTAAAATTTTAATTGATATTGGCTCTTTGTTATCAATTGATTATAAAACATTAATTACTATTGGTTCGGCTGTAGAATGCATTCATGCTTATACCCTTATACATGATGATCTACCATGTATGGATGACGATAAAATTAGAAGAGGAAAACCATCTACACATATTAAATTTGGGGAGTCTACGGCAATACTAGCTGGAAATTCTTTACAAACAATGGCTTGTGAAATTTTAGCAAGCCCTAATTTAAAAATAAGTGAAAAAATTAAGGTTAATTTAATAAAAAAATTATCGGAGTGTTCTGGTCATTTGGGTGTTGCTGGTGGTCAATATCTTGATATTAGTTATGAAAAAAAAAAAGTATCTAAAAAAAAAATTATTGAAATGGAGATAAAAAAAACAGGTAAACTGTTCAGCTTTTGTTGTGCTGCTCCAGCAATCATAAAAAAAAAAAATCATCAGCAAGTGAAGTTTTTTGAAAACATAGGTGCTAATATTGGTCTATTATTTCAAATAGCTGATGATTTGATTGATTTTAAGGGTGATTCCAAAATAGCTGGAAAAAAAACAGGAAAAGATCAAAAAAAAGGTAAAGCAACGCTTATAAGTTTACTTGGGTATGAGAATGCAGTTAAATATTGTGATAAGATTACCTTTAATATTAATAAAAGTTTAAAAAAATATGGATCAAATTCAAAGAATATTAGAGAAACATTAGATTATATTTTAAATAGAGACAAATGACACAAGAATATAAATTTTTAAATAATATAAATTTTCCATCTGACTTAAGAAAACTTTCAGAAAATGATTTAGAAAAAGTTTCCAATGAAGTTAGAAAAGAAATGATTAGTGCAGTATCAGAGACAGGAGGACATCTGGGAGCAGGCTTAGGTGTTGTTGAGCTGACTGTTGCTCTTCATTATGTTTTTGATACTCCAAATGATAAATTAATTTGGGATGTTGGTCACCAATCCTACCCTCATAAAATTTTAACAGGAAGAAAAAATAAGATAAGAACCTTAAGACAAGGAAATGGATTGTCAGGATTTACAAAAAGATCAGAAAGTGAATATGATCCTTTTGGAGCAGCTCATAGCTCAACATCTATATCTTCAGCACTTGGTATTGCGGAAGCTAATAAGCTAGCTAATAAATCGTCTAATGTAATAGCTGTAATTGGTGATGGTGCAATAAGTGCAGGTATGGCTTATGAAGCAATGAATAATGCTGGTGCATCTAAAACTAAAATGATTGTTATTTTAAATGATAATGACATGTCTATTGCAAAACCAGTGGGCGCTATGAGAACTTATTTGGCAAAATTATTTACTGGAAAAATATATTTTAGTCTTAGAGAAACGCTTAAGTTAATTACTTCAGCATTCTCAAAAAGATTTAGTGCCAAAGCAGGTAAAGCTGAGGATTTTTTACGTTCTGCGGTTACTGGTGGTACTTTATTTAGTTCATTAGGTTTTTATTATGCGGGTCCAATTGATGGTCACGATTTAACAAGTCTTGTACCAATTTTAAGAAACGCAAGAGACTCAAAACATGAAGGTCCAATTATGATCCATATTAAAACACAAAAAGGAAAAGGATATTCATACGCAGAAAAAGCTACAGACCATTATCATGGTGTTTCAAAATTTAATGTTGAGACTGGTGAACAGATTAAAAGTGGAAACAATCTTCCAGCTTATACAAAAGTATTTGCTAACACACTGGTTAAACATGCTCAAAAAGATAGTAAAATTGTTGGAATAACAGCTGCAATGCCAGGAGGAACAGGAATGGATATTTTTGGAAAGGAATTTCCTAAAAGAATGTTTGATGTTGGTATAGCCGAACAGCATGCGGTAACTTTTTCAGCAGGTTTGGCTACAGAGGGATATAAGCCCTATGCAGCAATTTATTCAACTTTTTTACAAAGAGCTTATGATCAGGTTGTTCATGATGTAGCTATTCAAAGTTTACCAGTTAGATTCGCAATAGATAGAGCGGGCTTAGTTGGAGCAGACGGATCAACACATGCTGGCTCATTTGACATTACTTATTTATCAACTTTACCTAACTTTATTGTTATGGCTGCAAGTGATGAGGCTGAGTTAGTAAAAATGATAAATACTTCAGTTGATATAAACGATAGACCTAGCGCAATTAGATATCCAAGAGGTACAGGAGTTGGACTTGAACTTCCTTCAATAGACGAAAAAATTGAAATAGGAAAAGGAAGAATTGTTCAAGAAGGAAAACAAGCTTGTATTTTAAGCTTAGGAACAAGGCTTGAAGAATGCAAATTAGCAGCTGAAGAATTAAAGAATAAAGGTGTATCAACTACAATTGTTGATGCAAGATTTGCCAAACCTTTAGATCAAGAACTTATATTAAAATGTGCTAGAGAGCATGATGTAATGATTACTATAGAAGAAGGATCGATTGGTGGTTTTGGTTCTCATGTTAAAAACTTACTTGCTGAAAAAGGTATATTTGACAAAGGCCTAAAGTTTAGATCAATGATGTTGCCTGATACTTTTATTGAACAAGACAGTCCAAATAAAATGTATGAGCTCGCTGGATTAAATGCTTCTCAAATTTCAAAAAAAATCTTAGATATTTTATTTACAAAAGAAGCAATAAAAGTAGTAAAAAATTAATACAAGATTTAACTACATTGAGCTTTATTCATTAGATAGTGATCTAATAAAACACAATTTATCATAGCTTCACCAACAGGAACTGCCCTAATGCCAACGCAAGGATCATGTCTACCCTTAACTGATATGGTGGTATTTTTTCCAAATTTATTAATTGTTTTTCTAGTTGTTAAAATTGAGGATGTAGGTTTTACAGCAAAAGAAGCAATAATTTCTTGACCACTAGATATACCACCTAAAATTCCACCAGCATTATTAGAGTTAAAATTTAATTTTTTTCCTTTTTGAGAAATTTCATCTGAATTTTGTTCACCACTTAATTGAGCTGAATTCATTCCAGCTCCAATATTTACTCCTTTAACAGCATTTATGCTCATTAGACCTGAAGCAATATCAGAATCTAATTTTGAATAAATAGGAGCCCCAAGGCCTGCAGGAATTCCTCTAGCTCTTACTTCAATTATGGCTCCACATGAAGATCCAGATTTTCTTACACCTAATAAATATTTCTCCCAAAGTTTTAACATAGACTTGTCAGGGCAAAAAAATGGATTTCTAGAAATTGTATTATCATTCCATTGATTTGTATCACATCCTAAAATTCCTAATTGAGTAACGGCACCAATAACTTTAAATTTTTTACCTAATTTTTTTTGCAAAACTAATTTAGCTATTGCACCAGCAGCAACTCTTGCAGCAGTTTCCCTTGCTGAAGATCTTCCGCCACCTCTATAATCTCTTATGCCATATTTTTTAAAGTATGTATAATCAGCATGCCCTGGTCTAAATTTATCTTTGATATTGCCATAATCTTTTGATCTCATATCTTTATTATAGATAATTAATGAAATAGGTGTTCCGGTAGTTTTTCCTTCAAATACACCTGATAATATTTGAACCTTATCGTCCTCTTTTCTTTGAGTTGTAAATTTAGATTGTCCTGGTTTTCTTTTATCTAATTCAATTTGTATATCTTGTTCTTTGAGGTTTATATTAGGGGGACAACCATCTACCACACATCCTATTGCAGGCCCATGAGACTCACCCCAAGTAGAGAAACGAAATAGCTTTCCAAAAGTATTAAATGACATTATTTATATTATATAGATTATTTTGTTTAAATTATGAATCAAAAAAACCCACTTGGCCTTAATAGCTGTTTTTTAGATCTAGATGATCCGATAGAGCTATTTAAGCTGTGGATGGATGATGCAAAAAAATCAGAACTTAACGATCCTAATGCAGTATCATTAGCAACATCTAATAATAACTTTCCATCAGTGAGAATAGTTTTGTTGAAAGACTTCAGTCAAAATGGATTTGTATTTTACACAAATTTGAACAGTCAAAAAGGAAATGAATTAAAAGAAAATCCTAAAGCTGCAATGTGTTTTCATTGGAAAAGCCTTTTAAGACAAATAAGAATTAATGGTGCAGTTACACAGGTAGCAGATGATGTTGCTGATAAATATTATAATTCGAGAAGTTATGATAGCAGAATTGGAGCTTGGGCTTCTAAACAAAGTAAAAAATTAACTAGTAGGGATCAACTAATTGATTCCATAAAAGAATATAAAGATAAATATAATGATGAAAATAATGTGCCAAGACCAAGTCATTGGTCTGGGTGGATTTTATCTCCACAAAGTATTGAATTTTGGTTAGATGGAGATAGCAGAATACATGAAAGATTAAAATATGTTAAAGATAGCAGTGATCAGTGGATAAAATCTTTATTAAGTCCTTAAAAATTTCTAGCTAAACTAAATGAGGTCAGACTTTTAAGAATCTCTTTTTCTTTTGAGTCTTTAAATACAGTTAAAGAGTTTGAGGCTAGGTTTATATAATGTTGAGCTTTTTGATAACACTCTTTAATAATATTATATTTTTTTATTAAAGAAATTATTTTATTTAAGTCATCTTTATCTCTTAATTCTTTTTGAAATATTTCAATTAATAGTTTTTTTTCATTTAATACTAATTTTTGAAAAAGTAAAATTATAGGTAAGGTAATTTTTCCTTCAAAAAAATCTTGACCTATTTTTTTTCCAAATAATTTTAGATCAGAATTATAATCAAGTGTATCATCTGCAATTTGAAAAGTAAGACCAAGGTTTCTTCCATAAAATTCAAGTGCATCTTTTTTTTTGGTATCTGAGTCTGACAAAATTGCACCTACTTTTGTTGCAGCCGCAAACAGTTCAGCAGTTTTTGCTGAAATAATTTTAAGATAGGTTTCTTCAAGCATATCTACTTCACCTTTATGCTGAAGTTGTAAAACTTCTCCTTGAGCTATTTTTGCTGAGGTTGATGATAATAATTTTAAAACTTCTAGGTTGCCATCTTCCACCATCATTTCAAAGCATCTGCTTAACAAGTAATCACCAATTAAAACAGATGAATGGTTATTCCATACTTTATTTAAAGTTTCTTTTCCTCTTCTTATGACACCTTCATCAATTACATCGTCATGCATTAAAGTTGCGCCATGAATTAATTCCACACAAGCCGCCAAATTCACATCTCTAGAACCTTTAGAGTATCCACATAATTTTGCTGATCCCAAGGTTAGTAAAGCTCGCAGTCTTTTTCCTCCAGTTTCAATATGATAATTGGTCATTTTTTGAACCAACTCAACTTCACTAGCTAATTTTGATTTAATTTTTTCTTCAGTTAAGACAAGTTTATCTTCAACAGAATCTTTAAGTTGAAAATAAGAGTCATTTATCTGATTTTTAAGCTGTACTACAGTTCCCATTATTTAATTAAATTAGTATAATTAAGTTTTATATATTACTTATCAATTGACGCACCTAATTCTTCAATTATAAGTACTCTATATATTCAATTAATAATTCTATAAGGAATAATAATGTTCTCTTTTTTTAAAAAGAAAAAGATTGTAGCCCATTTAAAATTAAGTGGAGTTATAGGAAATGCTGGAAAATTCAAACAAGGTATTGATTTTGTAGGACAGGAAGAACTTATAAAAAAGGCTTTTTCTCTTAAAAAAGCTTCTTGTGTTGCTATTACAATAAATTCTCCTGGTGGATCACCCGTNCAGTCTCATTTAATTTATAGTTTTATTAGACAGGAAGCAAAAAAGAATAAAAAAAAAGTAATTGTATTTGCTGAAGATGTAGCAGCATCCGGAGGGTATCTTATTTCTTGTGCTGGCGATGAAATCTATGCCAACTCAAGTTCAATAATAGGATCTATTGGTGTAATTTATTCCTCATTTGGTTTTACAGAATTAATTAAAAAGATTGGTGTTGAAAGAAGAGTGCATACTGCTGGAAAAAATAAAAGTACATTAGACCCTTTTCTTGATGAAAAGAACGAAGATATTGAAAGATTAAAAAAAATACAATTAGATTTACATAAAGATTTTATAGATGTAGTTGAAGAAAGTAGAGGATCCAAGCTAAACAAATCTGAAATAGAATTGTTCTCAGGAGAATTTTGGTCAGGCAGTAAAGCAAAAGATTTAGGATTAATAGATGGAATTGGAAATGCACATGAAATTTTAAAAGAAAAATTCGGTGATGATGTAGTAATTAAAAAATTTGAAAAATCTAAGGGTTGGTTAAGTCAAAAAATTTCATCTTCGAGCAATCAAGTGGATCAATTAGCTAACATCTTAGATGAAAGGTCAATCTGGCAAAGATATGGTTTCTAAAATAAAAAAACCAATAAAAAAAATCCAATCATTTCAAGAAACAATTTTAAATCTTCAAAAGTTCTGGAGTAAAAAGGGATGTGTTATTTTACAACCATATGACATGGAGGTCGGTGCCGGTACATTTCATCCAGCTACAACACTTCGATCACTCGGTCTAAAGCCGTGGAAAGCTGCTTATGTACAGCCATCAAGAAGACCAACAGATGGAAGATATGGTGACAATCCAAATAGACTTCAGCATTATTATCAGTTTCAAGTTTTGATAAAACCTTCACCAGATAATATAAAAAAATTATATCTTAATAGTTTGTCAGTAATTGGCATTGATCATAATGAACACGATATCAGATTTGTAGAAGATGACTGGGAAAGTCCAACATTAGGTGCAGCTGGTTTAGGTTGGGAAGTGTGGTGTGATGGTATGGAAATAACACAATTTACATATTTTCAGCAAATGGCAGGATATGAATGCAAACCTGTTTCGGTAGAAATTACATATGGATTAGAAAGAATATGCATGTTTACACAACAGCAAAAAAATGTGTATGATTTATTATGGAATGATGAAGAGGTAAAATATCAAGATGTTTTTCATCAAGCAGAAAAAGAATTCTCAGCATACAATTTTGAACATGCAAATGTAGATAATTTATTAAAAATGTTCGATATGCATGAAATGGAAGCAAAATCTCTAACAGAAAAAAAACTTTCATTACCTGCTTACGATCAATGCTTAAAGGCAAGCCATGTATTTAATATTTTAGATGCTCGTGGGGCAATAAGTGTAGCTCAAAGAGCTGGATATATAGGTAGAATTCGAGATATTACAAAAGCTGCTGCAGGAATTTGGTTAAATAGTCAAAATTAAATGTCTGAATTTTTTCTAGAATTATTTAGCGAGGAAATACCTTCGTCTCTTCAAAAAAATTTACGTGAAGATTTGTTAGATAGTTTCAATAAATTGTTTAATGAAAAATTTATTTCTTTCAAAAAAAGCTCATCATATTCAACACCAAATAGACTGATAATTGTTTTTGAAGGTCTTCAAAAACAAGTAGTTTTGAAATCTGAAGAAATTAAAGGACCCAACATAAATGCACCCAAAATTGCACTAGAAGGTTTTATGAGATCAAATAACATCTCTAAAAAAGATCTGTTTAAAAAGAAAATAGATAAAGGAGAGTTTTATTTTTTTAAAACAAAACCAACAAAACTTAATACACACGAATTATTGGAAGAATCTATACCTTTAAAATTACAAAAAATTCAATGGAAAAAATCAATGAAATGGGGTGAATTTGATTTAAATTGGGGCAGACCATTAAAATCAATATTAGCTGTATTTGATAAAAAAAAATTAACTTTTAGCTTTCATCACCTGGTATCTTCAGACACAACTTTTGTAGATAAAGAATTTGAAGATAATAAAAAAACATTTATAGACTTTAAAGATTATATTAATTTTTTTAAAAAAATAAATATTATTATAGATCAAAATCAACGAAAAAATTTAATTGAAAAAAAGTTCAACGAAATTTCAAATAAAAAAAATATAAAAATTGAAAATAACTCCAAGCTGCTTGATGAAGTTGTTGATTTAACAGATCAACCAAATGTAATAATTTGTGAATTCGATAGAAAATTTCTTAATATCCCAAAAGAAATTTTAATTATTACGATGCAACATCATCAAAAATATTTTCCAACTTTTGATCAAAAAGGAAATATTACTAATGAGTTTTTAGTTATTACAAATAAACAAGACAAAAAAGGTTTTATAAAATTAGGAAATGAAAGAGTTGTAGAGGCAAGATTAAGTGATGCTGAATTTTTCTGGGAAAAAGATAAATCTCAAAATTTAGTAAAAAGAGTCTCAAAATTAAAATCAATGAATTATTTTAAAGGATTAGGAACATATTTTGATAAAGTTCAAAGAATGCGAAAGCTTGGAGGAATGCTTTCAGATGAGTTGTTAATTAGCAAAGAAAAAGTCGAATTATCTGCATCAATTTGTAAAGTAGATTTAGTGTCTGAACTTGTGGGAGAATTCCCAGAACTGCAAGGAATTATGGGTGGTTATTTTGCAGATGAACAAGGCTTCGAAAAAGAGATATCTCTTGCTATAAGCGAGCAATATTTACCAATTGGTTTAAACTCCAAAGTACCAAAAAAACCTTATAGCATTGCACTATCCTTAGCTGATAAAATAGACACACTGGTAGGATTTTTTGGGATCAATCAGAAACCAACCAGCTCAAAAGATCCATTTGCCCTAAGAAGACTGGCTTTAGGAATAATAAAAATAATAATTGAAAACAAAAAAGATTTTAAAATAAGGGACTTAATCAGTTATTCGTCAAGTTTATATATGGATCAAGGATTTAAATTTGGCAATGAATTTCTACAAAAAGAATTACCTGATTTTTTGATGGATAGATTAAAATTTTACATGAAAGAAGAGAAAATTCGACACGATATTATTCAGGCTTCAACAAATTATAATAGTCTAGATAAATTGGTGATTATTTTTGGTAAAGCAAAAAGTTTAAATAAGATAATTAATAAGCAAAACGGAATTGACCTTATATCTAGTTACAAAAGAGCTTCAAATATATTGGATAGTGAGCTAGACAATTTTAGTGTGGAACTGTCAAATACAACCGATCCTGGTATTTTTAAATCTGAGCTTGAAAAAAATTTATTTAAAAAGATTAATGAGTTAAGAAAGTATTTTTTAAGTATAAATAAAGACGAAAATTTTGAACAATCACTGGCTAATCTAGCTGAGGCTAAAAAAGTAGTTTTTGATTTTTTTGATAATGTAATTGTAAATGAAGACGATCAAACAATAAAAAAAAACAGACTGGAACTAATTCAAATGTTGTGTAAAACGTTTGATAATTATGTTAATTTTTCTCTAATTGACTCCCATTAATGAAAAAACTTATTTTAAATTTTAAATCTAAAGACAGTAAAAAGATTAAAAACTCTAAAAATTTTCTAGGAGGAAAGGGTGCTAATCTTTCTGAAATGGGAAGAATGGGTCTTCCAGTTCCACCAGGGTTTACAATTTCAACTAAAGTATGTGAACTTTTTTACAAAGATAAAAAAAAATTAAATAAAAATTTAGTCAATCAAATAAAAACAGAATTAAAAATTATTGAAAAAGATGTAAAAAAAAAATTTGGAGATTTAAAAAATCCATTACTGCTTTCTGTTAGATCGGGAGCCAGAGTATCAATGCCGGGAATGATGGATACAATTTTAAACCTTGGTTTAAATGACAAAACTGTAAAAGCACTGGCTTTAAAAACTTCTAATGGAAGATTTGCTAAAGATAGCTATAGAAGATTTATTCAAATGTATGGCAATGTGGTAATGGGAGTTGAGAGTTATCATTTTGAAGAATTAATTGAAAATTACAAACTTACTAAAGGAGTTCTTTTAGATACTGATCTAGATGAAAGTGATTGGGATGGATTAATAGTAGATTTCAAAAGAACTGTTAAAGAAAAAACTAAAAAAAGTTTTCCTCAAAATGTTTTTGATCAATTGTTAGGAGCAATTAGTGCAGTATTTTTATCGTGGGAGAGTAATAGAGCAAAAATTTATAGAAAATTGAACCAAATTCCAGCAGAATGGGGAACAGCAGTTAATGTTCAGTCAATGGTATTTGGCAACATGGGTGAAGACTGTGCAACTGGTGTAGTATTTACTAGAAATCCTTCAGATGGCTCAAACGACATATATGGAGAATATTTAATTAATGCACAGGGAGAAGATGTTGTGGCTGGAACAAGAACTCCTCAATACATTACTAAAAAAGCAAGACAACAAGCAAAAGTAAAAGCTGCTTCAATGGAAGAAGTTATGCCCAATGTTTATAGGCAACTTCATAAAATATTAAAAAAATTGGAAAAGCATTATAAGGATATGCAAGATGTTGAATTTACTGTTGAAAATAAAAAACTATGGATGCTTCAAACAAGATCGGGAAAAAGAACAGCTAAATCAGCAGTAAAAATTGCTGTCGATATGGTAAAAGAAAAATTGATTTCAAAAAAAGAAGCAGTTTTAAGAATTAATCCTAATTCTTTAGATACTTTGCTTCATCCTACTTTAGATGAAAAAAGTTCAATAAATGTTATAGCAAATGGACTTCCTGCATCTCCAGGTGCAGCAAGTGGAAAGGTGGTATTTACATCGGAAGAAGCAGAAAGACTGACTGGAATGATGCAAGATACAATTTTAGTTAGAGTGGAGACGTCACCAGAAGATATTCAAGGAATGCATGCTGCTAAAGGAATTTTAACTGCAAGAGGTGGTATGACAAGTCATGCAGCAGTAGTTGCAAGAGGAATGGGCAGACCATGTGTTTCTGGCTCAAGTGAAATTGACATAAATTATGAGAATAAATCATTTAAAACTTCATCAATGGAAATTAAAGAAGGAGAAATTATAACTATTGACGGGTCTACTGGCAGAGTAATTTCTGGAAGTGTAGCAACTGTTAAACCTGAAATTTCTGGTGATTTTTCAAAGTTAATGTCTTGGGCTGATAGTTTTAGAAAATTAAATATAAGAACTAATGCAGAAACACCAAAAGACACAAAGACAGCTAAAGATTTTGGTGCGGAAGGTATTGGTCTTTGCCGAACAGAACATATGTTTTTTGATGAAGAAAGAATTTTATCAGTAAGAGAAATGATCTTATCTAAAACTAAAGAAGATAGAGCCACAGCTCTTGAAAAACTTTTACCTCATCAAAAAAAAGACTTTGTAGAAATTTTTAAGATAATGAGTGGCTTGCCAGTTACGGTTAGATTGTTAGATCCTCCATTACATGAATTTTTACCACGTACAGATAAAGAAATTAATGAAGTTGCAAATGTAGTAAGCCTTACAGTTAAAGAAATAGAATCAAGAATAGAAGAACTACACGAACAAAACCCAATGCTAGGTCATAGAGGTTGCAGACTTGGAATATCTTTTCCTGAAATTTATGAAATGCAGTGTAGAGCTATATTTGAAGCATTAGTTGAGCTTAAAAAGAAAAAAATAAAATCAGCATTTCCAGAAATTATGATCCCACTAGTTTCTACTGAAGCAGAAATAAAAATAATGAAAGAGTTAGTAATTAGAATAGCAAGTGAAGTTCAAAAACAATATAAATTAAAGATTGAATTTATGGTTGGAACTATGATTGAGCTTCCAAGAGCAGCAATTAAAGCAAAAGAAATAGCAAAACACGCTGAATTTTTTAGTTTTGGAACTAACGATTTAACACAAACAACTTTTGGTATCAGCAGAGATGATAGTGGAAAATTTTTAAATGATTATTTAGATAATAAAATTTTTACAATTGATCCATTTGTTTCAATAGATGATGGTGTTGCAGATTTAGTGGAAATTGCTGTTGCAAAAGGAAAAAATCAAAATAAAAAATTAAAACTTGGAATTTGTGGTGAGCACGGGGGAGATCCTAAGAGTATTGAATTTTGTTCTAAGGTTGGATTGGATTATGTTTCTTGTTCGCCTTACAGAGTTCCAGTCGCAAGATTAGCTGCCGCTCAGGCAGAACTTAAAAAATAAAAAATTTTTTAGGGATCGTGGTTCCGGGTTTGGTGTGATGTAATGAAAAAATTTTTTAAAGTTTTTTATATTGTATTTTTTATTCTAACTTTGTGGTATTGATTAAAAATGAGCTTTAAAGATAACGTCAACTTACATGTAAATAAATCAGCAAAACTATTAAATTTTAGTGATGATTTACTTGAACATTTAAAATCTATTCATTCATTAATTAAAGTGAATGTGGGCGTTGTCTTAGATGGAAAAATAAATAATTTTACTGGATGGAGAGCTGTTCATTCAGAACACATTCTTCCAACTAAAGGTGGGCTAAGATATTCGGAAACCGTTGATCAAGATAATACAGAAGCTCTAGCATCTTTGATGACTTACAAATGTGCAATAGTTAACATTCCTTTTGGAGGTGCAAAAGGAGGTTTGAAAA
>JGI26382J51730_1000607_pt1 | contig 17610 bp, 13 predicted proteins | sample SaaInlV_165m_DNA_2_FD_51730 | JGI IMG/M metagenome (IMG submission 51730) | reverse complement strand
AAAACCAACCAAAATAAAAAAAACACTAATAATTGAACCGGTGCTTTTTTTGTTTTTTCCTGCCTTTGATGTTTTTAATTTTAAGAAACTAAGGAGAGGGCAGGTTCGTTAACGACTCGACTCAATAGGGCAAAACGATCAATCGAACCTTCTGTTTTCATCCAAACAGTACCATTTCCTCCATGAGCAACTTGTAACGCTAACCCACCTTCATTTTCCATTGAGGATATCTTAAAACGATATTTATTTTGTGGCGAGATGTATTCTATTTCGTGCCCTACTTCAATTCTGTTCTTAACGTCCACTTCCATCCAACCCCCGCCCCGTTCATTCACGATTTTNCCAGCGTATATTTGTGGTAGGTTATCTTCCTGAGGTGATTCAAATCGTTCAGTAGCTTTTTCGGATGCCGACAGAAGAAACGCTGTAGTAAATCCACGGTTAGCGGTCTTTTCAGTTTCTCCTAGTAATTGTGGATCAAAGGGCTTATTAGATGCCATATCATCAATAGCCCTTCGGTAAGACTGCGTTATCAACGATAAATAATAAATTGATTTGGTTCGACCTTCGATCTTAAACGACTCAACCCCGGCTCCCCATAATTTATCAAGATGTTCTATCGCACGAAGGTCTTTTGAATTCATTATATAAGTTCCGTGTTCATCCTCCTCAATGGGCATAAGATCCCCATCACGCCCTTTCTCCTCAATCAAATAGTCTCCTTTGGGGCTTTGTGTGGACTGCTCTCCTTCTGGCAAGTCCTCTTTAACATTGTATTCCCACCGGCAACTGTTAGTACAAGTTCCTTGGTTCGCATCCCGATGATTAAAGTAATTAGATAGGAGACATCGTCCTGAATACGCAATACAAATAGAACCATGAACAAACGATTCCAATTCCATTTCTGGAACTTGCGCATGAATTTCGTTTAACTCTTGCATAGATAATTCACGTGAAAGAATGATTCGTTTTACTCCATAATCCCTCCAAAATGCCACGGACATCCAATTGATGGTATTTGTTTGTACCGATAAATGAATTGGTAATTCTGGAAATTCTGTTTTCACATATTGAATCATTCCAGGGTCAGACATAATTATTCCATCAGGCCCTGCTTCAGCAATGGTTGCAATGGAACGTTTAAAAGATTGAAGTTTGCGATTTTGCGGAAGAATGTTTGCCGTGACATAAATTTTTTTACCTACCTGGTGGCAATATTCTATATCTTCTTTTAAGGAACTATTATTATAAGGGTTTTCTTTAGCTCGTAGAGAAAATCTCGGGATTCCCGCATATACGGCGTCGGCTCCAAAAGCCAAGGCATATCTTAATTTTTCTGGACTACCCGCAGGACACAATAATTCTGGAATTTTAGCCACAGTATCTCTCGATTGAAATTGAGTATTTTGATAAGACCTTACACTACTAGTAGGTCATGCCGCAACGGATTTACTAAATACTTTCAGATGGGATCTTAAATAAACGAGGGAGGGGAAGGTATGAGTATAAAAACTTAGAAGATCAAAATTTAACAGAAACTATTTGAGCGCTGCCTCCTTGGCTATCGACCTCTCGTGGTCGTTACCACTTTTTTTTATGGTTCCTACCAACTCAAGAGTAGATCTAAGACGCCTCACCAATACTTTGAAAATGGGTATGAGCGATTCTGGGTTATGGTCAGCTAAATTATTGAATGTTTCTTTGGTAAAGACGCAGGCAACACAATCTTCCAATGCTGTAACTGTTGCAGAACGAGGTAGCCCGTCTATCAGTCCCATTTCACCAAAAATCTCACTTTTCTCTAAAACGGCTAATACTTGCTTTTCTCCATGCGGACTTAATTTAGAAACCTCGACAGACCCCTCCTCAATGATGTAGGCGCAATCTCCGAGCGCTCCTTCCTCAATAATGTCCTCACCTTTTTTAAAGTTAACTATATTCACGAAAGATCCCAATCCTAGTATTAAATAAAAGCCAATATAGGTCTATAAACTATAGAATTATTTTTAAAAAACAGTTGATTCCTCTGCATTTTGCATTTTTCTACCAAGATTCTATTCTTATCCCGCAGGTGAAATATTTGTTACATACGGTTGTGTGCAACTGCAGCCCGTTACAAATAAAATTGCTACTATAAAAAATTTTTCTAACATGTTTGTTACTCTCCGAAAAACCAAGACAAAAATCAAGCATGATTTGGAACACCAATCACCTGCTTCAAAGTAGAGCGCAAACGAGAAGCCAACACTTTAAAAATTGGTATTAGTGCGTCAGGGTTATTTTTCGTCAGCGAATTGAATGCTTCCTTGGTTAGCACCTTGACCGTGCAGTTTTCCAAGGCGGTCACTGTGGCCGATCGAGGCAAACCATCAATCAACCCCAATTCTCCAAAAATATCATTTTCTTTGAGTCGACCCAGAACCTGTTTATTGTTTTGATTATTGGTCTTTGATACTTCCAAACTACCAGCCTCAACAATATAGGCACAATCCCCCAGATCGCCTTCTTCGATAACTTTAGTATTAGGCTTGAAATAAAGTCTTTTCATAAATAATCTACCTCCTCTTTCTACTACAATTGCTTAAACCAAAAAAATACTTATTTTAAACTAAATCCGCTGATACCTTTCTGATCGGACGAAGACCCACTCTTAACGGAGTTAGAATTTTCTGAGGTGCCAAAAAGTACCATTACACCGATGATGGAAATAGCTCCGAAAATTGCCTTCCATGGAAATGATTTTGATCCGTTAATACTTTTTCTTGCGCTCATGTGCGACCTCTTAGTGTAAGTTAAATATTAAAAAAAGTAATCCACTAGAAGGTAATGCACAGGTTGTACCATTTTTTATAATAATATAGATAAACTTACAAATACGTTTATTTATAATAGTTTATAGATTTATATCCGGTAGGTAAATCGCGTTAGATCATAATTATTCTCAGAATGAAAATATTTATCTCATACTGCGACTATTGCTAGTCAATTTGATACTTTTTTATTTTTCTATAGCAAGTAGCTCGGCTAATGCCCAAGGATTTGGCTACCTGTTCAACATTTCCGCCAGCCATTTTTAAGGCTTCAACAAGAGCGTTTTTTTCCATTTCTTGAATGGTTGCTGCAGTTGTTACTGGAGTTTGAGGCCTGGAAGTGGCAAAAACTTCGGTAGCTTCAGGGGTGGGCGGGTTTAAACTATGGTNTTGAATAATAGAATCAGGAGCGCTGTGTTTTTGAATCTCGATGGGCAAATTTTCAATTTCTATGGTTTCGCTTTGAGTTGCCACCATAGCTCGGTAGATTATGTTTTCTAATTGACGTACGTTACCCCGCCAATCGTATTTCATAAGGGCTTCCATCACCAANGAAGAAACACTGGTAATTATTTTGGGCATTTCATTTTTATATTTTTTAAGAAAATGATTCGCCAGAAGAGGAATGTCCTCCTTTCTCTCCCTTAGTGTAGGCATGATGATGGGGTATACAACCAAACGATAATAAAGATCCTCGCGAAATTTGCCACTTGCTACGGCTTGTTCCAACTTGCGGTTTGTAGCAGATATAATACGAAGATCAACGCTTATCTTTTTATTACCCCCTACGCGTTCAAAAGTTTTATCCTGCAAAAAACGAAGAAGTTTAACCTGCATTTCCTGTGACATCTCCCCTACTTCATCTAGNAACAAGGAGCCGTTGTTTGCGTATTCCAATTTACCAACCCTTGAGTAATCAGCCCCTGTGAAAGATCCCTTTTCATGTCCAAAAAATTCACTTTCTTGCAGCAACTCTGGAATAGCCCCACAATTGATGGCAATAAAAGGTCCCTTCCTATAAGCACTGCCATAGTGAACGGCTTTAGCTACTAATTCTTTGCCTGTCCCACTCTCCCCTTCAATAAACACGTTGATATTAATTTCAGCCACTTCTTCAATTTGTGTGAACACACGTTGTATTGCCGCACTTTGACCAATAATATTTTTGTAAACATGCGTCTTTTGCATCTCCCCTCGAAGCCGATCAATTTTATGAATCATCGTATGCATCTCGATNGCGCGTTNAATATTGGTGATGAATNGCATTTTTTCAATCGGTTTGACCATATAATCAAAAGCACCTAATTTCATTGCTTCCACTGCCGAATCGAGCTCACCGTTTTCTGTCATAACCATGATAGGAATATCTCGATTTGCAAGTCGTAGTCGTTTTAAAAATTCCAACCCCAAAAGTCCAGAAGATCCAGCAGTATTCATATCCAAACAAACCGCCGATGGACTTTGATCAATTGTATTCAAACATAATTCAGTATCCTCAAACGTCTTTGTCTGAAAATCTATTTCTTGAAGCCACCCGGTCACTTTTTTGCAAAGAGCACCATTTTGATCCACTATGAATACAAGTTCGTCAGCCACTGAATTATTTCTTACCCTTACGTAAATGTTTATAAATCAACTAGTAATTATTGAGTACAGTTCAAAGAGCTATGATATCCCATATCCTTCGCTAATTGCTTATATCCAAAAATAATTTTGTTATCTTTTTTTTCTGGNTAATCTTTACAGTCTGGCCACCAGTATATTTTGCTCTCTGGGTCTCCTATGATTCCATAATTTAATATCAGGTCATAGTCCATTTGATTTACCGTAGCTGGTGGGACAGAATATATCTTTTCCCGACGAAACTGCCATGGNGGGGTGGGCGATGGCTCGACCCAAANTCCTAACCTTTGTTTCCAAGCTTCATATTGTAAACGTTCGAAAGTAGNGCTAGGGGATGGATTTACTCGATAGTACCAAGCCAACCCGTTCCGAACCAGTTCCTCATTAAGCACTTTTCCCTGAGNCAAAACTACAGAACCTATCAAGCGTCCGTAAAAGTCTGTCGCATCATATTCAAGTTGAATCTCTTTTCCATAGACCTGGGTTTCTGTGAACTCTTTAGCCTTGAGCCCAAAGGGTTGTTTAGGTTCAGGGGTATCTATATCCGATAACCGAACCTTGTAGAGCTTTTCCTCTGGGGGGATTGATTTGATAGTAAAGGTATCGCCCTGATGGACAGTAACCAACGTACCCGTAATTGTGAAGGCGGAGACTTTGGTCGACAATAACGCCAGTACTATAGCTAAACTAATTTTCATTCTAACCATAATCTAACCTGAAATTAATTTTTCATAAAATCAGTATCGTTATTTTCCCCAGAGAATTTAGCAAGCACTTTAGCACTTTGTCCTGAAAATAAGAACTTAACCTTTTGGTTTGTATAACTAAAATGATGCCTCAGAATATACCCAGTGCTAAAGTGTAGACTTTGGAAACCTGTTGGTCATCCATTTGTTTATTGATTATGAAAATAAAAAGGGCCGCTCCCCCTTAAGAGGGTAGCAGCCCTTTTTATTTTTGGCTCCGGTGACTGGACTCGAACCAGTAACAACTCGATTAACAGTCGAGTGCGCTACCATTGCGCCACACCGGAATAATAGCNTTTGGGTTCTTGATCTTAACCTTCCTAAGTCATGAACCAAAAATTAGATTCCTATCGGAGGGGTATAGTTAAATCATTTCGGTTATATTGTCAAGCCTCATCGCACGATCATTTCATTGTTGTGCGACCTTCAAGTGACTTCATAAGGGTTACTTCGTCAGCATACTCAATATCCCCACCGACCGGGAGCCCTCTTGCAATACGAGTAATTTTTATATTTTCCGTTTGTAAAATTTTTGCAATATAAACTGCCGTAGACTCTCCTTCCATATTCGGGTTGGTAGCCAAAACTACCTCCTGAATATTACTATTTAAAACTCGTTTTCTAAGGGATTCGATATTTAGTTCTGCCGGTCCAATTCCATCAAGGGGTGAAATCACTCCCATTAATACATGGTAGACACCCTTAAAGTATCCCATATTTTCCATTGCGTAAACATCGTGGGGTTCTTCCACAACGCATACAAAGGTGGAGTCACGCTTAGGGTCTATGCAAATACCACAGGGGTCAACCTCAGTGATACTGTGGCACTTAGAGCAAAGAACTATTTTTTCTTTGACCTTACGAATCGCGTCAGCCAATTTATAAGCTTGTGCCGCACTTCCTCGCATCAAGAAAAAAGATAACCTCTCGGCTGTTTTCTGCCCAATTCCTGGCATGCGCTGGAGTTGTTCTAATAATTCAATAACAGCTGGTGGACGTTTCATGAAAGATAAATTTATGGAAACAGACCAGGAATTTTTATTCCACCAGTGAAGCGAGTCATTTCTTCCTGTGCGAGTTCTTTTACTTTTCTATGTACTTCATTGATTGCCCCAGTTATTAAATCTTCAAGTACTTCGCGGTCATTCATATTGATCAGTTCATCATCAATATGAACAGAAATAATTTCATTGACCCCGTTCGCCACAATTTTCACCATACCGCCACCTGTGGAAACCTCAACTTTCTTTTCCGCTAGATCACGTTGCACATCTGCCATTTTTGATTGCATTTCTTGAGCCTGTTTAAACAGGGATCCAAAATCTTTCACNGACATATTAATTAATTAGATTAAAATTTATATTTCACCTTATTTATAAAAACAAATAAGATGGATTAACTATTTAATAACCACGCCCCCAAATACATCTAATGCATCTTGAATAATTTCTGTTTCGGATTTATCTTGGCTCTGATTAAAGGAATTTATATTTGTTTCTTTACTCGCCAACCTGCTGCTAGATGAATTGGTATNAGGAATTGATCCCTTCTCACTTAAAACTAACGTAACGTTGATTTCCCGGTCACAAACAAGTTTTACTGCATCCTTTAACAATTGTATNTTTTCCTGGCTTTTTACTTGATCCAAGGTAATTCCATCTATGAAACCAAGATCTAAGCTTGACTCACTAAAGGCTAGAACTTTGCACTGTTCAAGGTAAAGCTTAAAGACTGGCTTGCGTACACAAATTTCTTGCTTAATCTGTTGCCAATTGGAACTCGAGTCTAAACAACGATCGGCAGAAAACTCAAATGATTCTTTTTTTTTTAGTTCATCCTGAACAGAGTTTATCGATGTCGTTGATAAAACTACTGGTTGTTGCCCTTTTTCTTCTAACGCGTTTATAGCCTTTATCATATCGTCGATACGATGAAACGGACGCACATCCGCCAAACGCAAAATAGACATTTCAAAAATCATTTGCGCCATAGAACTACGCTTCATTTCCGTTTCCGTCCTAGATAAAACGGAAAACATTTGTTGCAACTCATCAACATGAAAAGCTTTTGATTGATCTTGCAATACTTGTAGGTTACAAACCTGAATATCCAAAAGGACTTCTGGTTTATTGGACAATTTTACCATCATCAAATTTCTCAGGTACTCGGCTAAATCTCGACAGAGAAAATTTAAATCTTTTCCATCGGTAATGATTGACTGGACAGATTCTATAAGCTTAATCGAATCCTTTTTTATTAGGTGCTCAACTAGCTTTTCTAGCGTTGTACTTCCAACCACTCCCAAAACTTCCTCCACAGAATCATTTTCTATTTTATTTCCGCAATAGGCAATTACCTGATCAAGTAAACTTTGAGCATCTCGCATACTACCAGCACCCGATTTTGCAATTTTTTCAAGGCTGAGCCCATTGGCCTCAATGCCTTCTTGATCACAAATAATTTTAAGTTGTTCGATGATTTGCCTTTGCGAAAGAGGTTTGAACTCAAAACACTGACATCGAGAAAGAATGGTTTCAGGAATTTTCGAAAGTTCCGTAGTTGCGAACAAAAATACTACTTTAGGAGGTGGTTCCTCGAGGGTTTTAAGCAAGGCATTGAAAGCACTTTTTGACAGCATGTGCACTTCGTCAATAATATATACCTTGTACCGGCTTGCAGAAGCAGCATACTTAATGGTTTCGATCAATTCTCGAGCCTCTGCCACACTGTTATTAGATGCTCCATCAATTTCACGCACATCAATAGAATTTCCTAATTTTATTTCTTGGCAGAAATCACACTCATCACAAGGTTCAGAAATAGGTCCTTTGGCACAATTGATAGCCTTAGCAAGAATACGAGCAGTGGTAGTTTTCCCCACGCCGCGTGTTCCCGAAAATAAATAGGCGTGTGATATCTTGTCTAATTCTATTGCGTTACGCAGTGTACGAACAATATGCTCTTGTCCGATTAACTCGCTAAATTTTTGGGGACGCCACTTGCGCGCCGATACTTGAAATTCCATTGGATGTACCTGCTAAATGATCAAGTTTTTGGTTACGCACCAAAAAAAAGGGAATATTGAAGGCAGTTTACTGGGTAATCCCACAGCACACATAGAATGTTGCTACCGCTGCTTCCTTCCGGACCTGACGGGATTCGCAATACCACGTTGCGTGAGGCCCAGCAAACTACCAAACTTAATTAAGTTCAAACGGAGAGGGAGGGATTCGAACCCTCGGTAGGGGTTAAGCCTACACACGCTTTCCAAGCGTGCGCCTTAAACCGCTCGGCCACCTCTCCTATATTTCAGGAGACAAACTTGCACTATCTATCCCCTCCATTAGTAAACATAAAGCAACGAAGAGAATTTAAATTTCAGCGCCTACAAAAACACAATTATTCACACACAAACCGCCGTTAGTCGCTTAACTACCCTTCTAAGGGAGTTATTTTTTGACAATGAAAATTTAACAAATATTAAAGAGTGCGCCCAAGAGGACTCGAACCTCCGACCTATGGTTCCGCAAACCATCGCTCTATCCAGCTGAGCTATGGGCGCTTAATTATATAAAAAGAATAGCTGGTAACCTTCCAAATTGTTACAAGGCATCCTTCTCTTTATCTATGACACAACAGCGGGAATTGCCCCCAACAACTCAATAGAAATTAATTTATGATCGAATTCATACATCGATGGAAATTTCTTAAAAGCCCATCCTTTATAAATAATTTTTCCGGTTTCTTCAACTATGAGTTGCACCGCTGGGTTTAATGGCTTATTGCCAATTGAAGTGTAGGTCTTCTGATCCATCATAAAATTTGGTAAAAAAGGTCCTACTGTTACTACCAAACCCGAGCCGACGGGGGTGAAACTGCTACCTAAGTTTAAAGTATGAATCCCCCCCAACTCCTCATTTTCTTTGTTCTGAACCAAAATTTTCACGGCATTCCATTTACCCTCAACCTCAGAAGGGATGACTATTTTCCTAGAAATGAGCACCTTACTATTTACCTGTGGGTGGCCACTTTCATTGTTCTCTGATCCTTCTATCAATTCTTTCGAGCTGGCGGTGCCATTTAATTTAAAGGACGACCCTTCAATATTGCTCAACTGAGCTAATGATTTTTCGGGTAATGGTTCACTTTTATCTGTACCTATCGAACAACCCATTCCTCCATTAAATATAACTATTAAGAATAATATCCACATCTTTGTTCTTCTACTCAATTTATCAAGTACGTGTTTCATCGTTAAATTAGATGGCGGAGAGGGAGGGATTCGAACCCTCGGTAGGGGTTAAGCCTACACACACTTAGCAGGCGTGCGCCTTAAGCCAACTCGGCCACCTCTCCAGATCTGTTAAATACCTTTTTTAATTATTAATTCATACGTTTATTGTTAGTTCATCCAATCGATCTAATGTCAAAAAATGGCGGAGGGAGTAGGATTCGAACCCACGGTACTTTCGTACAACGGTTTTCAAGACCGCCGCCTTAAACCACTCGGCCATCCCTCCTTACATTTTTCAATGATTATCCAGGGCTATAAAGATGTCAAACTTCACTAACCAGCTCTAAACTCTCAAATGTGTAGCATTTTTTGTTCAATTCTTATTAATCCTTTTTTCGATATTTTCTATTTTCATTTTAAGCAAGGCTGGATGCGCGTAATCCATTTCCAAGGCCTTATATTCTTTATAGGCTTTTACCAGCATTCCTTTGTCTTCCAAGCAGGTAGCTATAATAAACTTCATTTCGCTACGATATTTACTATCAGGATAGGAATCAATAAAATTATTGTGATATTCTTGAATCTCTGAGCAACGGTCTAAAGCATACAAGGTTTCCAATATTTTAAATTGGGTCGTCTCGACCCAAGTACTCTTTGGATACATTCTAAGAAGAATTTCAAATTCAGCGAAAGCTTGCTCATAATTTTGTTTTTTAACATATATAGATGCAATTCGATATTGATAAGCCGAATTTTTTTGTGATTCGTCGCGCATGTGGATTAATTTCTGATACTCAATAATTGCTTGCTCATAATCTTTAAAAGTGAATTCCATAATTTCGGCAATATATTCTTGGGCATCTAAACCAAATGGGCCATTTTTATTGATCTCCATGACCTCCTGAAAGTAACTAATAGCTTGCATGCTATTATTTAGGCTAAAATGATGGATTTCTCCTAAGCGAAACAGGACTTCCTCTGTTAATTCACCCGACGGGTATTTTTTTAGAATGGATTTAAATATTTCAATAGCACTGTGATTACGACCCTTAATCCATTCATTATTAGCTTTAAGAACTAGTTGCTCTCCTTGACCAACCTCACAAGCCAACAAAGGAAGAATAAATAAAATAGGTAGAATATATTTAAACAACGTTTTCATGACCTAGAGTTTCGACCATCGAATTAAATAACAAGGATCAAGCGAGGAGCATTACGGGGTTTCTTCGTAGCTCATGTTTCTGATTCTTCTATCAACTTCTCAACACAAACCACACGATTATCATTTTTCAAGCTAACAACGCGGACACCCTGCGTATTACGACCTATCACTGATATTTCATTGACACGCATGCGGATAATATTACCATTAGTAGTAATTACAAGAATTTCATCATTTTCTATCACCTGTTCTACGCCGATGACTAGCCCTGTTTTTTCATTACACTTAATCGTTATGACGCCCATGCCACCACGCCCCTGAATCGGGTATTCATCCAATTTCGTCCTCTTGCCATAACCCTTATCGGTTATCGTCAAAATTGCCGTTTCCGGCTGTACAACACAAGCTCCCGCAACGAGGTCACCCTCTTTTAAACGAATGCCTCGTACTCCACGACCCGTTCTTCCAATGGACCGAACTTCCTCTTCAAAAAAACGAATTGAAAATCCATTTTTCGTTACCATTAGAATATCCTGCGAGCCATCGGTTATACCTGCTGCTATGACCCTATCGTCTTCATCCACCGTTAATCCAATTATTCCCCCCTGCCGGGGTTTGCTGTAAGCCATTAGGGATGTTTTTTTTACTACCCCTTTTTCGGTAACAAGCAAAACATTTTTCCCCTCCTCAAATTTTTTAACCGACAGGATACCCGCGATACTTTCATCAGGTTTAAGGGAAAGTAGGTTTGCTATCGACTTTCCTTTGGATGTACGAAGCACATCAGGAATTGCATACACTTTGAGCCAGTGCACCTTACCAAGGCTCGTAAATACCATAAGACCATCCAAGGTTGAGGCAATAAAAATATTTTCTACAACATCTTCTTCATGGACCTTCATTCCCTTAATTCCTTTACCACCCCGGCGTTGCGAACGATAGTTATCTATACTTTGGCGCTTGATATAACCGCCACGCGAATAACTGACTACTACATCTTCATCGGCAATCATATCTTCAACGTCTATATCATCCATTTCGCTTGGAACAATTTCTGTCCGGCGATCATCGCCATATTTTTTTCTTATTTCAGTCAGTTCCGCGCGGATAATCTGTAGCTTTACCTCATCATTTTCCAGAATATTTTTTAACTCTTTAATTAAGTTTATAATTGCTTTTAATTCATCAACTATTTTTTGTCTTTCCAGCCCTGTTAAACGTTGAAGGCGCATTTCTAAGATAGCCTTACCTTGAGTCTCGGTAAGTGAAAAATTTTCAATCAACCCCGCAAGTGCTTCTGCTGGATCAGATGAAGCCCGTATTAAAGTTACTACCGCATCCATATTATCAATCGCTATTTTTAGACCTAGATATACATGTTCTTTTTCCTGAGCCTTTTTTAAATCAAATTCAGTTCGCCGGGTTACCACTTCCTTGCGAAACACGAGGAAGTGGTGAAGCATTTCTTTTAGGTTAAGAATTTTGGGCTGCTGATCTACCAATGCCAGCATAATAATTCCAAAAGTATCTTGAAGTTGCGTGTTTTTATAAAGAGTATTTAATACCACCTGGGCAATGATTCCCTTTTTTAACTCTAGAACCACACGTATGCCCTCGCGGTCTGATTCATCCCGGAGATCTGAAATCCCTTCTAACCGTTTTTCTCTAACGAGTGCAGCTATTTTTTCTACGAGACGCGCTTTGTTTACCTGATAAGGAAGTTCTTGTATGACGATACGTTCCCGATCTCCTTTCTCCATGGTTTCAATATTCACGCGTCCCCGAACCTTAACGATCCCTCGCCCCTTAAGGTAAGCGGATCGAATCCCCGATGTTCCGTTAATAATACCGCTAGTCGGAAAATCAGGACCCGGCACAAACTCCATCAACTCTTGGATAGCGCATTCAGGGTTTGCAATCAGATGAATAGTTGCATCGATAATTTCCTTAAGATTGTGCGGTGGAATATTTGTTGCCATCCCAACCGCAATTCCAGAGGCACCATTAGCCAGCAAATGTGGAAAAGATGCTGGTAAAACCGATGGCTCTGTTATTGACTCATCATAGTTTGGATCAAAACGAACCGTATCTTTCTCCAGGTCATGAAGTAGCTCCTGAGTAATTTCGGACATTCGGATTTCGGTGTATCTCATCGCAGCAGCTGAATCACCGTCTATGGAACCAAAGTTACCCTGGCCATCAACCACTGGATACCTCTGAGAAAAGCTTTGTGCCATTCGCACAATGGTGTCATATACCGCGGTGTCTCCATGTGGATGATATTTACCTATTACATCTCCCACAATTCGAGCAGATTTTTTATATGCTTTGTTATGGACATTACTTACAACCTGCATTGCATAGAGGATGCGACGATGAACGGGTTTTAATCCATCCCTTATATCAGGCAAAGCACGCCCAATAATTACGCTCATTGCATAATCGAGGTAAGACGTCTTCATCTCATCATTGATACTAATCGGATTAACTATTTCCGGCATTTTTTCCTTGGTCTTTTGACCTTTGCTTCTATTTTATTTCTTAACTCTGTAATATCTTCACAATTAAACATCTATGTTTTGTACTTCCAAGGCATTATCTTGGATGAATTTTCGTCTGGGCTCCACTTCTTCCCCCATGAGCTTNGTGAATAATTCATCGGATTCGTACAGNTTTTCAGCTCGAACCTGCAGAAGCACTCGGTTTTCAGGGTCCATTGTTGTTTCCCAAAGTTGCTGTGGATTCATCTCACCCAAACCTTTATAACGCTGAATCGCCATTCCTTTTTTTGCCATACCTAAAATAACTTCGAAGAGCTCATGTTTTGTTTCGGCATTCACCGTCTCTTTACCATTGACTAATTGAAATGGTGGACAGTCTTTCTTTCTTAGAGGTTCATATACCTCAAGAATTTTTTGCACAATTAGAGAATCTAAAAACGCCGAATTAAAATNGATTCTAAACTCTCTTCCTTGATCTTGACCCAGTATAATCAACTCAAATAGGTTNTTTGCAGAGTCAAAAGTTACCTGCAAGGAAACATCTTTAACCTTTGAGTTTAGGTCAANCTTATTCTGATTGTGGGTTGTTTTTGTTATTATGTTTTCTTGGCTGGTTGTATCCAGCTCTAAATTAAACCGTTTTAATTTATTTGCCACGTCCCATTTAACCTCGCTGCCCTTCAAGAACTGGATAGGCAGATTCAGGTTTTCCCCGTTAAAATCTATGTGTTTTTTATTTTCTTCATTAATTAACTCGGCAAATAATTTAACCGTGGCCTCAATGAGTTTTTCAATAGACTCAAAACATTTGATATCTAAGTTAAGCTTAACCAAGCCATTTAAAATTCTTTTTGGGATATGATTTTTTACGACTCGTGTGAAATAGTCCTCATAACGAACTAGATCGTTCACCAACGTTATGAGTTCTTTTCCCGAGTAGGTTCCCCCTCCATTTCCTTGAGCTATAACTTCCATCTCCTCTGTTCCCTGATCAATCAAAAATTGAAATAAACTTTTTTCGTCTTTTAGATATTTTTCCTTTTTCCCTTTTTTTATTTTAAACAAAGGTGGTTGTGCAATGTACAGGTTGCCTGCTTGTATAAGAGCTTCCATTTGCCGATAAAAAAACGTCAGAAGCAAGGTCCTAATGTGGGCTCCATCGACGTCTGCATCAGTCATAATTATTACTTTATGATAGCGAAGTTTCCCCATGTCGAAGTCCGACTTGATACCCGTTCCCAACGCCGTTATGAGAGTTCGAATCTCATCGCTGGCAAGCATTTTATCGTCACGAGCTTTTTCTACATTCAGGATTTTCCCCTTAATAGGCAAAATAGCTTGAAACCTGCGATCTCTTCCTTGCTTGGCTGAACCTCCCGCTGAATCTCCTTCGACGATATATACTTCACAAAGAGAGGGGTCTTTTTCAGAGCAATCCGCTAGTTTTCCAGGTAAAGCACTTATTTCCAATGCATTTTTTCGTCGGACTAAATCTTTTGCTTTTTTGGCTGCTTCCCTTGCGGTAGCAGCGCTTATTGCTTTAGATACGATCTTTTTGGCTATATTTGGTTGTTCTTCAAACAGTTTNCCAAGTTGCTCGTTTACAATCTGCTCAACCATACCTTTTACTTCTGTGTTTCCTAATTTTCCTTTAGTTTGTCCTTCAAATTGGGGCTCAGGTATTTTTATACTTAATACGGCAATTAAACCCTCTCTTACATCTTCTCCTGTAAGGCTAATCTCTCCATTTTTAAGCATTTTCCTTTGAGTTGCGTAACTATTAATCGTTCGAGTAAGCGCTGAACGGAATCCACTTAAATGCGTACCCCCATCTCGAGTATTAACATTGTTTACAAAAGAAAAAAGTTCTTCGTTGTATCCATCGTTGTACATTAGCGCTAACTCTAAAATTCCGTCTTCTTTTTCCCGTTGAATATATATAGGTTCGGTATGCAGAGTTTTTTTGTTTTCACTAAGATGTTTTAAAAACGAAACAATTCCACCCTCATAATAAAATTCATTATCTTTCCCATCACGCTCATCACGAAAATGTATCTTCAACCCTTTATTTAAAAAAGAAAGTTCTCGCAATCGATTTGAAAGAGCATCGTAACCAAAACTTAATTCTGTAAAAATTGTAGCGTCCGGAACAAACGTTATTTTTGTGCCCGTTGTTTCGGTTTTTCCTGTTTGATTAAGAGCTGTTACTGGTTTTCCTTTCTCGTAATTTTGAAGATAGCTCTGTCCTCCCCGCTTTATCTCCAAGGCAAGATTCATAGACAGGGCATTAACAACCGAAACACCTACGCCATGCAGTCCTGCTGATACTTGATACGTATCTTTATCGAACTTACCCCCCGCGTGAAGTATGGTCATCACTACTTCGGCGGCTGAAATTTTCTTATCAGGATGAAGATCCACCGGGATACCACGACCATCATCCGATACCGTCACACTATTATCTATATGAATAGTAACTTCTATCTCAGAACAATACCCCGCTATTGCTTCATCAACACTATTGTCCACTAACTCAAAAACTAGGTGGTTTAGACCATCGACACCTGTCCCACCTATGTACATTGCAGGTCGTTTTCTTACAGCCTCGAGCCCTTCTAAAATTTTTATNTTTGTAGAGTCGTAAGATTTTTGTGGTTGTGTCATTTATGAAGGAGATTTAATTACTATTAATATTACTTAAAAGACTAATTAATAAACCTAGTAGTAGTAGTAGGGCCTGTAAATATGTGGAAAACCTCGTAACACCCTGAGAGATCAATTAGAAACGTTTTTCTAAAATGAGTTAGTCGAAACTAAATCTTTAACGACAATGGAAGGGGTTTCTATCACCACAACATTATCCCTTATTATACCTTAAAACGTAGGGTTTATTCATTTTTTTCAACAATGTTTCTAAGGGTTTTTCCACTTTCAATGTTGGCGATGATATTATTGACGGTTTTTTTTAAGTCGCTATTTATATTGATTAATTTTGATATTTTTGTGTTGGCAAAAATGACGGTCGTGTGATCTTTCCCTCCAAATCGGCGCCCAATTTCGGGAAGGGAAAGCTTGGTATGAGTGCGACACAAATACATNGCTATTTGTCGTGGAATAGATATATTGCGGGTCCTTCTTTTCGATTTTAAATCTGATATTTTTATTTCGAAGTGCTCTGCAACGGCAGACATGATGGTGGCTATATTAAAATTCTTATTTGCATCACAGATGAATTCTTGTAGCACTTCTTTNGTAAGTTCTAAGTTGATTTTTCGATTNGTAAATGAAGCATAGGCAATAACGCGTAAGAGCAGTCCTTCTAGNTCTCTAATGTTTGTTTTTATGTTACTNGCTACAAACGAGGCAACCTCTTCAGGTATAACTTGATTATGCATTTCTGCTTTTTTATAGATAATTGCAATTTTTGTTTCAAGGTCGGGTGGTTCAATATCTGCAACTAACCCCGCTTCAAACCGTGAGCGCAGTCTTTCTTCAACGCGATGTAGATCTTTAGGATAGCTATCGCTTGAAAGAATAACCTGTTTGTGTGCTTGGTAAAGAGTATTGAACGTGTAAAAAAACTCTTCTTGCGTTCTTTCTTTTCCCGCCAAGAACTGTATGTCGTCAACAAAGAGAACATCTAACGGCCGATAGCGACTTCTAAAGTTGCGCATGTCATCTTGTTTTAAAGATTCAATAAGATCTACTGTAAAGCTTTCGGCTGACAGGTATCGTATCTTTGCGCTCGGGTTTTTAGCTAACATTGTATTACCCATCGCGTGGAGTAGATGTGTTTTTCCTAAGCCAACGCCCCCGTATATGAATAGAGGGTTATAAGTGATTTTGGATTATCGGCTACCGATAATGCCGCGGCATGAGCAAATTGGTTGCTTGACCCGACTACAAAGTTATCAAACGTATATTTAGGATTAACCGTAGAGGACGATGGGGATAAAGAAACGGCGGTTTTTTCTNTATCGCGCTTCAGCTGGGGGGCTATTGGCTTATCTTGTTGATTTAACGTGTTGCCTTCCAGGATAAAGGTGACTATGATTGTTGGCTGGATAAAAGAATCAAGGGTAGATTGCATCATGTCCAGATAGTTTTGTTCTAAGCAATCTTTATAAAAAGTATTTGGCACGGTTAAGATTAGCTCGTGCTGTGTTATAGCATGCAACCGCATGGGCTCAAACCAGATGGAATAGTTTTCGGCTGAGATTTTTTCTTTTATTCTGGCGTTACATTCCTTCCAAATATTGTCATTGATNCTTGTCACGGAAGANGCCTTGTTAAAAGTTTGCCTAGTTTTTTTAATGGGGTGGACGCATACTAAAGAACCTTGTTTGTTTTTTCAACGGCTATTTTTTAATAAGAAGATAAGTGTTTATTTAACAGTTGTTTTTTTTATTTTTATTTCACGTAATTTTATTGTGTAGATGGTTCACAATTTTTTTTAGATATCTTCCTAAATTCTTATGCGTATTCTTGTATGCGTGAAACAAGTTATCGATACAGCCGCACGAATTGAACTTAA
>JGI26382J51730_1000602_pt1 | contig 17666 bp, 19 predicted proteins | sample SaaInlV_165m_DNA_2_FD_51730 | JGI IMG/M metagenome (IMG submission 51730) | reverse complement strand
ATCTACTCAAGCTGAATACTATTTAGAAAATACTTCATTCTGTGAAAAAGTTATATATCTTGATGAGCCAAAAAAAGGAATTGGACATATTATTAATAATATTAAATCCTTAATTAATAATATTAATGAAATAAATAAGTTTAATTTTAAAGCATGTTATGTTTTTCACCCATCCTTAAGATATTTGCTCATAGCAAATTTTTCAAATATTAAAGAAATTTGGGGTTTAGGTTTTAAGTTTCAAAACTTTTTTTTAAAAAAGAATAAAAAATTATATTTAAGTTTTTTTGCAAAAACTAAAGGAGACAATGAAGCTGTAGAGTTTGTTAAAANAATTACCAATGCCTCAAAAATTGATTATAAACCTTTGTCCCGTATAGAGAATAGCTTGAGAAATACTGTTGGAATAATTATTGCTGCTTCTGGAAATGAAAAAAGGTGGTCAATAAAAAATTATCTAAAAGTAATACAATTTTTAAAGGAAAAAAATTNTAAAAAATTTTTAATTATTAGTGGCTTAGATCAATCAAAAGAAGAAGAATTAATAAATGAAAACTTTAGAGACACTATAGATGCAACCTTTACAGCGGATAAGAAAATTAATGATGTAATACCGTATCTAAAAAGATGTAAATTTTGCATAGGTAATGATACTGGATTTTCTCATTTATCAGTTAATTTAGATATTGAAACTATAGTTATTCAAGGTGATTGCCCCCCTCAAACTTACTCAAAACTTTTAAAGCATATTGATATTGAGCCTGATGTAACACGATCATCAACATCAATACATACAATCAAAGCTGAAAAGGTGTTGGATGAATTATCAAATTTTTTAAACAGGAGAGGTGGCCGAGTGGTTGAAGGCGCACGCTTGGAAAGCGTGTAAAGGAGCAATCCTTTCATGGGTTCGAATCCCATTCTCTCCGCCAATAATTTCTAGAAATTTTTATAATAATAGTCAGCTTTTCCATCATTGCTAATAGCATTAATACATTTAAATTTTTGACTTTTTAAATATTTGTTTATTTTGTTGAAATTTTCTTCAAAAATTTCTACTTGCAAGAATATCTCATTATAATTTAGCAAACTTTTTAATCCCTGCAAAACCTCATACTCATGGCCTTCTGCATCAATTTTAATACAAATTTTTTTATTTTTTAATTTAATAGTTTTGTCCCCAATTTTAAAAATATTTTTTTCAATATGAAGATTTTTTAAATTATCCTCTTTTTTAACAACACCATAACCACTAGATTGAATATAACNATCTCTTATTTTTGCTCTCATAAGTAATTGTGAATTTTTATTTGAAAGACCAAATTTATAAATTTTAATATTCTTTAATTTTTTATTTAATTTCAAATTTTTTTTAAATTTGATTATAGTCTTTTTAACTGGTTCAAAGGATTTGATTATAATCTTTTGAAACTTATTTCTAACAATTAAACTATAAATTCCTGAGTTTGCCCCAATATCTATAAAATAATCTGAATTGTATTTTTTTAAATTTTTAATAAGAAATTTAATCTGAAAATTTTCATAACTATTAAAGAGAAAAATTTCTTTATCCATTGGTTCATTAATATTCCCCTCTAACTCTATATCAAAAAATTTAAATCTTATTATTTTGTTATTATAGAATCTCTTCATCAAAGAAGGATAAAGCCTTTTAATTATTGGTATCTTTTTTATAATTTTTTTTGAAAACATTTAATTATAAANAATTATTATTACGTGTATTTAAAATATNATTTAAATTATTCTTAAATTTTTTGTCTAAATAAAAATTTGTGCAATTTGTTTTCGAATACAAGAAATATTCTTTATTTGTTAAATATTTATATATATCACTGTCNACCACCTCTGTAATGTCATACGCATCATTATCTTCAATAGCAATTAAAGTTGGACGAANATCCTCTAAATTAATGCCCTGAAGTGCTTTAAAATCTCTATACTCAACGTCTATATTAAGAAAATCTATTTTTTTAATTCCTAATTCTTTTATAATTTTATCCAATGTAGATATTTGGATTTTAACTTTTTTTACATTTTCATATGCTTTAAAAGAATTTGCTTGGTTGATATGACTTGATTGATAATAAAAATCTTCACCTTCTTTATTAGATATACCAATATTTATATTTTTGTCATTTGGCCTTGCAATTTTAAAAAGATTGATTGTGTNTTCGGAAATGTCGATATTCACTCCTTTCCAACCTTTTTTGTGAAGNAAGTGTGTAAGTGAAGCTCTTATGGGNTGATAGCATCCCACGTCTATATAAAACCCATCTTTTTTATGATTAAAAAGGCTTTGAATAATTACATCTTCACCATTATCTGCGTAGTAATATTTTTTTTTAGATTTTTTTAATATCTTAATAAAGAAATATAATTTATTAAATGGATAAAGTTTTATCAAATAATCTTTAATTTTTTTTTCTATATTTTTCATGATTTCAAATAACCAAGTAGGTATTATAATTTATTTATAGATTAGTTATTAATAAATACACACTTATCCTTATAAATTCTTATTTGTTTAAAATTATAAAGATTTCGTAAATAAACCTTAATTTTAAAGGTTAATTTTCATTATTAAGGCTTTAAAATTAATTATATTTCAACATTTTTTCATGAAAAATGGTATAATTTTTTTTTCCATAAATTAAAAAATATGACAAATAAAAATACATATCAGGCAGATTCCATCAAAGTTTTAAAGGGTCTTGAGGCAGTTAGAAAAAGACCAGGAATGTATATAGGTGATACAGATGATGGAACTGGCTTACACCACATGGTCTATGAGGTAGTAGACAATTCTATTGATGAAGCACTCGCTGGCCACTGTAAAAATATTAATGTCAGAATTAATTCTGACGGAACAATAACAGTTAATGATGATGGAAGAGGTATTCCTGTTGATATGCATAAGGGAGAAAAAAAATCAGCAGCAGAAGTTATTATGACACAACTTCATGCGGGTGGAAAATTTGATCATGACTCTTATAAAGTTTCAGGAGGATTACATGGCGTAGGTGTTTCGGTTGTAAATGCATTGTCAGAAAAATTACAATTAGAGATCAATAGAGATGGTAAAAAGTATGCTATAGAATTTAAAGATGGAGATGCCAAAGCTCCATTAAAAGTTATTGGAAAATCTAAACAAACTGGAACTCAAATAACCTTTTTACCATCTAAGGAAGTATTTTCTTCAATAAAATTTAGTGCAAATATTTTGATTAAAAGAATGAGAGAATTAGCATTTTTAAACAAAGGTATTAAAATTATCTTTATAGATGCTAGTCAAAAAAAAGAAAAAATTATAGAATTTAAATTTGATGGGGGTGTTCTAGAGTTTGTAAATTTTTTAGATGAAAAAAGAGAAAAACTGCAAAATAAAACTGGAAACGATTTATTTAAAAAACCAATTTATATAGAAGGAAAAAAAGATAACATAGAACTTGAATGCTCATTAAAGTGGAATGCAAGTTATGCGGAAGATATTTTTGCTTATACAAACAATATTTATCAAAAAGATGGAGGAACACATTTATTAGGATTTAGAAGTGCATTAACAAGAGTAATTAACAAATATGCAACTGAACATAATCTACTTAAAAAAAATAAATTAGCAATTTCAGGAGATGATATTAAAGAAGGCCTTACATGTGTTTTATCTACTAAAATTCCTGATCCAAAGTTTTCATCACAAACAAAAGATAAATTAGTTTCATCAGAAGTAAGAATGATTGTTGAGACAGTAGTTAATGAGAAATTATCTATATGGTTCGATCAAAACCCATCAGTTGCAAAAATAATTTTAGCTAAAGTTATCCAAGCAGCACTAGCTAGAGACGTTGCTAGAAAAGCCAGAGAAAATGTTAGACGTAAAGGTGCGCTTGAATTAAGTGGGTTACCTGGNAAGTTAGCAGATTGTCAGATAGGTAAACAAGATGGAACAGAATTGTTTATTGTAGAGGGAGATTCGGCGGGTGGATCGGCGAAACAAGGAAGGAATAGAGCAAATCAGGCAGTTTTACCCTTAAGAGGNAAAATTTTAAACACTTATGTTGAAGANTTGACTGTAAAAAAGAATGGTAATGGAGANNCATCTGAGCAACAAAGAACCAAAGCNTTGTCAAAAATGATTTCTTCTAANGAGATAGTNACATTAATCAATGCATTAGGCCTAGATCCAAAAACTCAAGAGATAGATTTAAAAGATTTAAGATATGGAAAAATTATTATTATGACNGATGCTGATGTTGATGGTTCTCATATNAGAGCATTACTATTAACTTTCTTTAATAATAAACCATTTAATAAATTAATTGAAAATGGCCANGTGTATTTAGCTCAACCACCATTATTTAAAATTAACAAAGGTTCTAAGGGAATATATATTAAAGACGAAAAAGAACTGGAAGATTATATTGTTAATAACAATAAAGAATTGAAAAAAATTAAAAAAGGAACAAAAGAATTTGCTAAAGAGCTAGATCTTGAAAAATCAAAAATGAATATACAGAGATTTAAAGGATTAGGAGAAATGAACCCTGAAGAATTATGGAGCACAACTCTAGATCCTGAAACCCGAAATTTACTTCAAGTTCAATATTCTAAAGATTTAAAGAAAGATCAAAGTTTAATTCATACATTAATGGGCAACGATGTTGCCTTACGAAGAGATTTTATTATCTCTAATGCAATAAATGTTCAAAATCTCGATATCTAATAATGAAGTTTTTTGAAACTTCAAAACATCATACATTTAAAAAATCTACCTATATAAGCTTAAGATGGATAGGTATAGTTGGGCAATTAATTACTGTTAATTTTGTATATTTTTTTTTGAATTTTGAATTTAATTGTTTTGTTTCAAATATAATAATATTTTTTGGAATTCTAAGTAATTTATATTTAATTTTTATTTATCAAAAAACTCAACTATCAGATAGATTAGCATTTCTTTTTTTAGTTATAGATATTTTTCAATTAGGTGTTTTACTTTATTTAACAGGGGGAGTTGCCAATCCTTTTATAATTTTTTTATTAATGCCAAGTGTTTTTTCTTCTTCTAATTTGAGTTTTATAACTAATTCTTTACTTGTATTTTTGTCAACTGCTGTAATTATTTTTCTTACATTTTATTCAGTAGATTTACCAAATCCTCTGAGCGATCATTTTCATGTTAATCCATATTATTATTATAGTATTCCTATATCTTTAATAATTGCTTTAATTTTTTTAAATTATTTTGCGATGACATTTGGTACACAATTACGTTTAAGAAAAGAGGCATTGTCAAAAATGGAAGAAGTAATGGCAACAGAACACGAGCTTTTATCTTTAGGTGGTCAAGCTGCAGCTGCAGCACACTCTCTTGGAACACCTCTTTCAACAATTAAGATAATTACTCAAGATTTAATAAAACAATTTAAAGGACAAAAAGAAATTGAAAAAGATATTGAGTTATTAGCAAGTCAAGTAGAGAGATGTAATGAAATTTTAAAACGTTTAACTCTCAATCCTGTCGAAGAAGATAATTTTATTGATAAAGACTTAGCTATGAGAGATTACTTGTCTGAAATTATTTCATCTTTTAAGGAGATCAGTAAAAAACAATTTATCTATAATTATGATCAAGACTCAAATGTTAGAAAAATAACCAAATCTATAGAAATAGTTTATGGGTTAAGAAATTTTATTGGAAATGCTAATAAATTTTCAAAAAATACAGTCTACATAAACCTTAAGAGTGATAGCGAAATAACAGAAGTTATAATTGAAGATGATGGAAATGGGTATCCAAGGGATGTTTTGTCAAAAATTGGAGAACCTTATTTGAACACAAATTATCCTCAAGAAAAGCCAAAAACAGGCTTAGGACTTGGTTTGTTTATAGGAAAGACTCTTTTAGAAAAAAATTTTGCATCAATTAATTGTAGAAATTCAAAAACAAGAAGTGGTGCTGAAGTTGTTGTTAGATGGAATAATAGAGATCTATTTAATATTTAATGAAACTTTTTTTTTGTATCAAATAAAGAACTTAATTGTGATATCATCACATCACCCAATTCATTAACATCAGTAATTTTGATTGCTTTATCATAATATCTAGAAACATCATGACCAATTCCAATTGCTAAAACTTCTATTTCAGTTTTGTTTTCAATAAACTTAACCATCTTTCTCAGGTGTTTTTCTAAAAAGTCACCAGAATTTACGGAAAGAGTTGAATCATCAACTGGTGCTCCATCAGATATAACCATTAATATTTTTCTTTCCTCTTTTCGTTTTTTTATTCTATTGTAAGCCCATGATATTGCTTCTCCATCAATATTTTCTTTAAGCAAACCTTCTTTTAGCATTAGGCCTAAATTATTTTTAGCTTGTCGCCAATGTGTATCTGCACCTTTATATATGATGTGTCTTAAATCATTTAATCTTCCAGGTGTTTTGGGTTTTGAGTTTTTATATTCCAATGCTCTCTACTTTGTCCACCTTTCCAGTTTTTTGTGGTAAAACCTAATATTTCAACTTTCACAGAACATCTCTCAAGAGTTCTAGATAATATATCTGCACAAATTGCTGCAATTGTAATTGGTCTACCCCTCATAGAGCCAGAGTTGTCAATAAGTAAAGTTACAATCGTATCTTTAAAATCTAAATCTTTTTCTTTTTTAAATGAAAGAGAATTATATGGGTCCATTATAATTCTTGGTAATTTTGAACTATCAAGCAAGCCTTCTTCTAAATCAAATTCCCATGCTCTATTTTGTTTTGCAAGCAATTGTCTTTGAAGTTTATTTGCAAGTTTAGTGATCACATCCTGAAAACCAACTAATTGTTGATCTAAAGTTCTTCTAAGCTTTGATACCTCGTTGGCATTTTCTAAATTTTCTGCTTTAGTTATCTCATCAAATTGAGTTGTAAAAATTTTATAATCAAGATTAATATTATCAATATTTTTTTGAACGATTTGTTCTGAACTTTGTTCATCAGACTCATCATCTGAAAGTTGTTCATCTAAGTTAAATTCATCAACATTGTAATCTGCATCTAAAGTAGCTTGAGTTTCTTGATCATTATTTTCTTCTTTATTATCCTCCGTGTCTTTATTTTGATCATCATTTGAAGGATTGTCTTGTCCTTGGTCTTGATTTTCTTCTCTCTTTTCATCATCTTCATCACTTTGGAATATGTTCATTTCTTCTAAAATTTTTGAAAATCTTGAACTGTAATTATTTTGATCTTCCATGTTTTCCTGTAAAAATTTTTTATGTTTTTCTATTGATTGCTCAAAGTCTTTTTCCCAGAAATTTAGCATTCTAGAAGTTAAAGGACTTAGTTTTATTTGATGAAAATTTTTAAGCATATAAAGCTCAAAAGCTTCTGCTACTGGCACATCTTCTTTAGTTTTTAATTGGTCTTTTCTTTTACGATTGATTATTTGAGCATAATTTTCATTAAAATTTTTTTCTATTCCTTTAAGCATTTTCCCACCTAATACTTCGTATCTAATTTTTTCAGCTATATTATAAAGTGATCTTGACGAACTACTAGAGGGTAAATTTTTTCTATAAATAGTCTCATTAGAAAATTTTTTTTTTAATGCAGCTGAATCTGTTTCAGCTCTCAACCTCATAAAATCACTTGGATTATTTAAATCTTCAATTTCAATTGTATTTAGTTCTTTTTGTTTTTTTTATCAGATGACTTGCTATTTAACTCGAAATCATCAGAAATTACTTTTGCTGTAGATGTTAAAGCAAGTTTAAATTTTTCTTTTAAGGTAGTTTCTTTGTTGCTCATTTAGATTTGAATATTTATCAGTGATTCTGGTAATTCTTCACCAAAACATCTTTGATAATATTCTGCGATAGTATTTTTTTCAATATCATCACATTTATTTAGAAAAGTTACTCTAAAGGCATAACCAGTATCTTTAAAAATCTCTGAATTTTCTGCCCAGTGCATAACAGTTCTTGGACTCATCACAGTTGAAATATCACCAGCAATAAATCCTTTTCGCGTTAGCGAGGCAACTTTAATCATATTAGCAACTTTTTCCTTACCTTTAGCATTATTAAGATTTTTATTTTTAGCTAAAACTATATCTAGTTCTCTTTCAAGACCAAGATAGTTGAGTGTAGTTACAATATTCCATCTATCCATTTGTCCCTGGTTTATTTGTTGAGTTCCATGGTAAAGACCAGTTGTGTCACCAAGTCCTACGGTATTAGATGTAGCAAATAATCTAAAAAATTTATTTTGTTTAATTACTTTGTTTTTATCAAGTANTGTGAAATTACCCTCAGCTTCCAAAACTCTTTGAATTACAAACATCACATCTGGTCTACCTGCATCATATTCATCAAACACGAGTGCAACAGGGTTTTGTATAGACCATGGTAGTATTCCCTCATTAAATTGAGTGACTTGCTTGCCTTCTTTTAAGACAATTGCATCTTTTCCAATCAAATCTATTCTGCTCACATGACTATCAAGATTAACNCGAATACATGGCCAGTTTAATCTTGCAGCAATTTGTTCTATATGNGTAGACTTTCCAGTACCATGATAACCCTGAACTAAAACTCTTTTATTAAAAGCAAAACCAGAAATTATTGCAAGTGTAGTGTCTCTATCAAATTTATAACTTTTATCAATTTCTGGAACATATTCATTTTTTTTTGAAAATGCTTCCACTTCCATTTCAGAATCTATTCCGAAAGTTTGTTTTAATGAAACTTTGATATCAGGTTGTATATTAAGATTTGGTGTCAATTTTATCTCTATATGTATTTTTAAGTTGTGTGTAAGCTAATGTAATTAATTTTAGTTTTTCCTCGAATTTTTTGTTTCCAGCATTTATATCTGGGTGAAATTTTTTGACAAGTAATTTGAACTTATCCTGAATATTCTTCCACTTTAAACCTACTGAAATGCCCAATATACTAAAGGCTTTAATATCTTTATGATTAAATTTAAATTGACGCATATGATCATATTCTCCATTGATCTTATCTTTATCCAATTCATCTCTTAGGGTGTTGTTCCAAAGAACTTTAAAAAAATTATCTGAGGAACTAAAACTTTGAGTGGGTTTATGCCAAATCATATCAGATTTTAAAAAATCCATAACTTGATCATCATTCATTCCAGAAAAGTAGTTCCAATTCTTATTAAATTCTTTTACGTGTTCTAAGCAAAGCATTCTATATTTTTTGCTATTATCCTTTTCAACTGGTGCTTTATAATCACCAATTTCATTACAATTATTCCAGTCACAAATATTTTTCATGATATATAATAATATTTATGGATATAAATGAGTTAATTGCAATTGTAAAAAAAAAACTTAAAGATCAAATTAAAATTGAAAGCATTAATATAGAAGATAAGTCTTTTCTTCACAAAAATCATGCAGGTAATCAAGAGGGAAAATTTCATCTAAAGATTAACTTAAAATCAATTGAATTAAAAGAAATGAAAAGGATAGAGAGTAATAAAAAAATTTATAAAATTTTAGATAAAGAATTAAAAGAGCTTATTCACTCAATTCAAATTTTAATTAGTTAGTTCGTTTTTTAAAAATATAGCTAAGGCTTTTTTGCTATATTCTTTATTTATAATCGGAGACCCAATTTTTTTTAACAAAACTAAACTAATTTTATCTGAATGATTTTTTTTATCTTTAAGCATAAATGATAGAATTTTATTTAAATCTCTTAAATTAAAAAATGTATTTATTTTTGAAGGTAAACCTAATTTTGTAATATGATTAATAATTGAATTATGCTCTGTTTTCTTTAATAACTTATGCTTTAAACTGAAATTTAATGCAGTTTTCATTCCAAGAATTACAGCTTCACCATGATTTAGTTTTTTGGAGTAGCCTAAAGTAGCCTCATATGCATGAGCAAAAGTATGACCAAAATTTAAAGTTTTTCTCAATCCTTTTTCTTTTTCATCTTTCTCAACCACTTCTTTTTTAATCTTACAACTTTCATGGATTGTTTTTTCTATAAATGGAGAAGATAGGTTAAAAATGTTATCACTATTTTTATTTAAAAAATTATAAAAACTTTTATTAGCAATTAAGGAGTGTTTCAAAATTTCTCCATAACCACATATTATTTCTCTTTTGGGAAGTGTTTCTAAAAATTGAATATCAGAAATAACTAAATTTGGTTGGTAGAAACTTCCAATTAAATTTTTTCCGTATTTAGTGTTAACTCCAGTTTTCCCTCCAATGGATGAGTCAACTTGTGACAAAAGTGTTGTTGGAACATTAATAAATTTTAAACCCCTTTTAAATAGACTGGCTGCAAAACCACTAATATCTCCTGTTATTCCTCCACCAATTGAAATCAAACAATCATCTCTAGAAAAGTTTTTTTTTAAAAGAATATCTAAAATTTTACTAACACTATTTTGATTTTTATTAATTTCACTTGCATTAAAAAAATGAACGTAAAGATTTGTTTTATTTAATGATTTTTTTATTTTTGAAATAATTTTTTTTGAAATATTTTTATCTATAACAAGTAGGCATTTTTTAAAATTAATGGAATTGTTTTTAGAAATTTTTAATATATTTGAAACTAAATTAGATCCAATAATAATTGAGTATTTTTGAGTTTTTGTACTTATCCTTAATTTAATGGGTTTCATAAATTTTTAAAATTTCTTTAACAATTTCTTTTTTAGTTAAATTATCACATTCAATTTTATATAAAGCTTTAGAATAAATGTTAGAGCGTTTTTTAATTAAATCAATTATTTCATTTTCTGAAGAATTGAAAGCTAAAGGTCTTTTTTTGCTATTTTTAATTCTATTTAACAATATGTAATTGCTCCAATTTAACCAAAAAGATATGTGATTTTTTATGACTTCTTTTCTTATCTCTTTGTTTGAAAAAGCACCGCCACCAAGTGATATTACCGTAGAGCTTGATTTTAGTTTTTTTAATGTAGTTTTTTTTTCAAATTTTCTGAAATAATTTTCACCTTTAATCTCAAATATTTTTTTAATTGATAGACCTAATTCATTCTCAATTACATTGTCAATGTCTATAAAATTTAACTGTAATTTTTTTGCAATCAATGAGCCAATAGAACTCTTTCCTGATCCCATCATTCCTAAAAAAACAAGATTTTTTTTTGATTTCATAAGTTTCTTTATTGAAAAAACACAAATATGTCTTAATTTGAAATTAACTAAAGTTATATGGAATTTAATAAAAATACAAGTTCAGGCAAAACTAATGTAATTGGATTAGTAATTAAATCTATTCTTGGATTAGTAGTTATTTTGGGTCTTGTTTTTTTTCTAAATACGATTGATTTTCCTTCACCCAAAAAAGAAATAGAAAAAATTATCCCAAATGAGAATTTTAAAATTGTTAAATAAGAAATATTTTTCAATTATAATTATCTTTTTGCTTTCATCTGTTAATGTGATTGCTGAGGACCAACCAATAGACATCTGGAATATTGATAAGAAAGCAATAGAGACTACGTCAGAAGCTATTTCATCAAATGAAATAACAGGGGTCACAGCTGAGAGTAATATTTATAATATGCAAACTGATAAAAAAAAAAGTTCAATAAAACTTGATCAAGAACTTGTATCAAAAGAAATTAAAATTGTAGGATTATATGATCCTGCAGATTATGGATTAAGTATGGATATGTGGTCAAATTCAGATGGCCTAATATTAAAAAAACTTTTTAAAAATATAGATAACTTCGATCTTTCAAGCGACGCATCCGAAATTCTTAATATTGCATTACTGACTAATACTTATTATCCAAACAAAAATATTACAGAAGAAGAGTTTTTAAAATTTAAATCAAATTGGATGATTAAAGAATCTAATCTTGAATTAATAGAACAATTTCTTATTAAGAATCGGGCCACTAATCTGCATCCTGAGTTAATGAAATACGTGGTGGATAAATATTTGTCTCAATCGGATGTAAAGAAATCATGTGAAATTTTTTCAAAAATTAAAGAACCCTTGGAAAATGAATATTTAACTAAATTTAATTTATATTGTTTAATTAATTATGGAAAAAATGAAGAAGCTCAACTTATTTTAGATTTACAAAAAGAATTAGGTTTTAAAGATGATTATTTTGAAAATAAAATCAATTATTTATTTGGGTATGTGGATGAAGCTAATAAAGAGATATCAGAAAGTTCTATTTTAGATTTTCACTTAGCTCACAGAACAAATCCTGAATTTGAATTTGAACCAAAAAAAGAGACACCTAAATTAATTTGGAAATATTTATCAGCTTCTAATTTGTTATTTAATATTCAAGATATTGAAATTACTGATATAGATAAAATTTCAACGATTGAAAAAGCTACACATGATAAGAATTATAATGAAAAAGAACTATTTGAGTTTTATAAGAAATTTCAATTTACTTTAAATCAATTATTGAACGCCAAACAATCTTATAAATCTTTAGCTTCAATTGAGGGAAAAGCTTTGATTTATCAAAGGATACTTTTGGCAGAAGAACCAAAACTAAAAATTGAATTGATTAAAATTTTAAAAGATATTTTTGAGTCCGAAGGTATTGGCAATGCTTTTGATGTAGAATTAAAAAATTTTTTAAAACAGATAGATATAGAAGATGTGCCATCTAATTTTACGACTTTCTATAATGAACACGAAAATGATAAAGAAATAATTAATAAAAAAATTAAATATAATAATAAAATATTACATCAATCTAAATTAGTAAATTATTTTAATGGCGATTACCCTAAATCTAAAATTGAAGAAGATCTTAATAAATTCTTAAAAAAGATTAAAAAAAATAAAAAGTATTTTTTATCTAAAAAAGACATAATTTTTCTTGAAGCATTAAAATCAGATGGAATTCAAATTGCAAAAAAATATGATGATCTTTACAAAATTAATCAATCTGAAATGCCAGCGGATATTCAGGCTATGATTGATAAAAAGGAAATAGGAGCAGCATTATTGAGAGTTATTGAAGTTATAGGTCCAGAAAGAATTGAAGATATTGATGAAGATACAGTTTATTTTATAATTAATACATTGAACCAGCTAAATGTAGATTCTATTAGAAATAAACTTCTACTAAAAGTTCTTCCTTTAAAAGTTTAGAAATTATAATAAAATAATCAACTTAATGACTGTTAAAACAATTATAACCGAACCTAATAAATTGCTTAGACAAGTATCTGAATCTGTTGATCGTGTTGGCAAAGACGCACAAAAATTAATGGATGACATGCTAGACACTATGTATGACGCAAATGGTATTGGTCTTGCGGCAATACAAATAGGAATTCCAAAAAGAATTATAGTAATGGATATTAGTAAAAAAGAAGGGAAAAATGAACCAAGATATTTTGTTAATCCCGTAATTAAAAAAAAAGACCCTTCAAAAGCCACATACGAAGAAGGATGTTTGTCAGTTCCTAATCAATTTGCTGAAATTGATAGACCTAGTAAATGTGACATAGAGTATTTAGATTATAATGGAGACAAACAATTATTAAAAGCAGATGGTTTACTTGCAACTTGCATACAACATGAAATGGATCATTTAGAAGGAATACTTTTTATTGATTATCTTTCAAAATTAAAAAGATCGATGATAATTAAAAAATTATCAAAATTAAAACCAAATACAGCAATTCTTTAATTAATGCCAAAAAAGATTGTATTTATGGGTACACCAATGTTTGCTGTCCCAATTTTAAAATCTTTATATCAAAATGGTTATCCTATTTCAGATGTGTATACACAGCCACCACAAAAATCTCAAAGAGGTCAGCGAATTAATAAATCACCTATACAAGGAATTGCTGAAACTTTAAATTTAGAATTTAGAACTCCAAAATCTTTAAAAAATAATAATGAGGAATTTGAATACTTTAAAAATATAAATGCAGATCTTGCAGTAGTTGTTGCTTATGGACAAATTATTCCAAAAGAATTTTTAAACTTAACTAAAAAAGGGTTCATTAATATTCATGCTTCTATACTTCCAGCTTGGAGGGGAGCAGCACCAATACAGCGATCCATAATGAATCTTGATAAAGAAACGGGCATAACTATTATGAAAATAGCTGAGCAATTAGATACAGGCCCAATATGTAATACTTATAAAATAAATTTAGAAAATAATTTAAATGCACAAGATATTTCCGAACAACTTTCTTCACTAGCAGCTGAAAAAATATTAGATAACATTGATAACATATTAGATGATAAAGCAAAATTTATTGAACAAAATCATGCACAGGCAACTTATGCTTCAAAAATACAAAAATTAGAAGGTAAGATTGACTGGGGTGAAAATGCTTTAAATATTATTGGTAAAATAAATGGCTTGTACCTAGTGCCTGGTGCTTTTTTTGTTTTTAAAGGTGAAAGATATAAAATATTAAAAGCAGATATTGGTAATGGAATTGGAAACCCAGGTGAAGTTGTTTCTGATTATTTAGAAGTTGCCTGTGGAAACGGACAATCCATTAAAATTAAAGAAATACAAAGACAAGGAAAAAAGCCCCAAAATATAGGGGAATTTATGCTTGGTTCACAAATCAAAAAAGGTTCTTTGATTTAAATGTTCAGATATCAATTACTTATTGAATATGTGGGTACAAATTTTAGAGGTTGGCAAATTCAAAAGAAAGGTTCAACAATACAAGGTCTTATACAAGAAAAACTTACAAAGCTTTTAAAAGAAAAAATAATTTTAAATGGTTCAGGCAGAACTGATACTGGAGTTCATGCAATTGCACAATCTGCTCACTTTGATTGTAAAAATAAAATAATAGATTTAATAAAATTTTTAAAATCAATAAATCATTTTTTAAATGAGGATGGCATCGCAATCACTAAAATTAAAAAAAGAAGTAGTAAATTTCATTCCAGATTTTCTGCAAAACAAAGAATTTATAAATATATAATTTTTAATCAATTAAGTATTCCTGTAATTGAAAAAAAGAGGGGGTGGCATGTTAGAAAACAGTTAGACTTAGATTTAATTAAAAAGGGAGCTAAAAAATTAATAGGAACACATGACTATTCTGTTTTTAGAGCATCAAGTTGTCATGCAAAAAGTCCAATTAAAACAATTAATTCAATAAAAATTAAATCATCAAAAAATAAAATTGAAATAGAATTTAATTCACAATCTTTTTTACAGCAACAAGTTAGATCTATGGTTGGTTGTTTAAAATATTTAGGTGAAAAAAAATGGAATTTAAAAATGTTTGAGAAAATCTTTAAGTCTAAAAAAAGAATATTATGTGCACCACCAGCACCTCCTGAGGGACTTTTTTTAGTGAGAGTTATTTATTAATTTTTTTTGTTACTCATTGCAAATTTATTATTTATTCTCCATCTCGACTCTGATCTTACTATATAACCACAGCAATTTTTAGATTTACATTTACAGGGAAATTGTTTGTAATTTTTATCATAACCAAATCCATAATCACAAGTAAGTTCCTCACCTTTTTTTATGTCTTTGATTGCCTTAACCCACAATTTTAAACCTTTACCATCATAGTCACAATTATTATTACATGAATGGTTAATTAATCTTGCTGTGTTCCATGAAAAGTCTCCATCAAGATCGTATCTTTTGTTGACTGTAAATAAATAAATAGGCTTACTATTATCGTATTTGTTAGACTCTTCTGTTTGTTTTTTAGTGATTAGTTTTCCTATATAGTCTATTATTTTTGTACCTTCTTTAATATCTTTCGTTGCATAAAGTCCTCTACCTTTTTTATCAATGTTAGACTTCTTAATTCTATATAGTTTCATATGAGTTTTTTAAAGTTTATATGGTAATTATCAATTAAATTCTATTAGAGCATCTACGTGTCGTTGAGTGCTATCTTGAAGAGCTTTTAGATCGTATCCACCCTCAAGAATTGAAACTACATTTCCATTACAAAATGATTTTACAACATCTAAAGTTCTTTTGGTTAATTGATAAAAATCCTCTGAGTTTAATCTAAGTTGCGCTAATGGATCATCAATATGGGCATCAAAACCCGCAGAAAATAACAAAAATTCAGGTTTGAATTCTTTTAATTTTTTTAAAACATGCTCATATGCATTTAGGTATTCCTCAGCAGTTGTGCCTGCTTCAAGTGGAATATTAAAAACATTATTAAACTTACCTTTTTCTTTTTCTGATCCAGAACCTGGGTAATAAGGATATTGGTGTGTTGAAATATATAAAACTTTTTCATTATTATAAAAAATACCTTGAGTTCCATTCCCATGGTGAACATCAAAGTCAATAATCGCAACTTTATTATATTTATACTTTTCAATTAAGTAATTAGCCCCAACAGCAACATTGTTGTAAATACAAAATCCCATTGCCTTATCTTTTTCAGCATGGTGTCCTGGTGGTCTAACAGCACAAAAAGCATTTTTAAAATCTTTATTTTGGACACCATCGATTGCTGTAATTATTGAGCCCACAGCATCCTTGGTTGCATCTTTGCTTCCAGGAGAAACAACTGTATCTCCATCAAGAAAAGCCAAACCATTTTCTGGAAATGATTTACTTACTAGATCTATATATTCAGAAGAATGTGTATTAATTAAAAAAGATTGATCAAACTTAGTTGGTTTTTCCCATATTAAATTTTTGTTATCTAATCTTTTAAAGTTATCAATAACCACAGTAACTCTATCAATCTTTTCTGGGTGACCTTCGCCTGTATTATGATTTTGATAGGTATCTGAAGTTATTAAGCCAGTTTTCACTTAAAATAATTTTTTAGTATAATTGAATAAATTAAAGTTAATTTTTTTAAATCAGATAAAGAAACAGCCTCATCTACTTTGTGCATAGTTTTACCAACTAAACCAAATTCTAAACATGGAGCTATTTTTCTAATAAATCTTGCATCAGAAGTCCCACCAGTTGTTGAAAGTTTAGGTTTAATTTTTGTAATTTTTTTAATTATATTTTGAATCATGTAAGTAGTATTATTAGGCTTGGTAAGAAAAGCCTCTCCAGAAACACTATAATCAATCTTATATTTTGATTTATTTTTATTACTTATTTTTTTTATAATTTTATTAATTTTCTTTTTAATAGAACTTGAAGAATGTTTGTTATTAAATCTTATATTAAATTTAGCATTTGCTAATCCTGGTATTACATTATCTGCAGAATTATCAATATTAATTTTAGTAATTTCAAGATTTGTAGGCTGAAAATCTTTTGTACCATTATCAAATTTAATTTCTTTTAATTCTTTAAGTATTTGAACTAATGCAGTCGATGGATTGTTTGCTCTATTAGGGTATGCAACATGTCCTTGAATACCAATTATAGATAATCTTCCAGTCATACTTCCTCTGCGACCTATTTTAATCATTTCACCTAATTTATTTGGGTTGGTTGGTTCTCCAACTAAGCAAAAATCTATCTTTTCTTTTTTTCTCTTTAAATATTTAACTACTTTTTTTGTTCCATTAATTGCAATTCCTTCTTCATCACCAGTAATTAAAAGACTAATAGAGCCATTAAAATCTCTTTTATTTGCAATGAAATTACTGACTGCTGAAACAAATGCAGCAATTGAACTTTTCATATCATTGGCGCCTCTTCCAATTAAA